>Ga0224553_1000001_pt1 | contig 254180 bp, 217 predicted proteins | sample 714S21014metaG_FD_179897 | JGI IMG/M metagenome (GOLD analysis project Ga0224553, IMG submission 179897) | Peat soil microbial communities from Stordalen Mire, Sweden - 717 S2 10-14 | ecosystem: Environmental > Terrestrial > Soil > Wetlands > Peat | place: Sweden: Norrbotten County, Stordalen... | reverse complement strand
ATCCCGTTAGCTTGCTGGCGTGGCGGAAGGACCGGCTACGACGCGATCGGCATCGGCGTCGCGCTGCATCTCTGTGGCCACCAAGTCTCGAAGGCGGCAGCCGACAGATCGGCGCGACGCCTGTCGCACGATCTTCCGGATGGAACCTGGGCCACGCGCTATGAGCACCTTCGGCCTGCGTCCGCGTATGACGCCGCCTGCGCCTCGTTGTCGCCGCGTGAATCGCGTTCGAGCCTCATAGCCAAGGCCGCCGCGGCGCAGGACTCGCGGCCCATCGCGCACGAATCGCGCACGAACCGCGCATGGTGCGGCTCAACAACCTCTAGCGAGGGCCAAAACAGTGCCGTTTAGCTGGTCAAATGACTGGCACCCCCAACGGGATTCGAACCCGTGTTTCCGCCTTGAAAGGGCGATGTCCTCGGCCGCTGGACGATGGGGGCTCGACCCGAAGACGGAAGGGACGAAGCGAAACTGCAAAATTACCAGGCGCCGGCCTCCGTTCCGGCGGTGCCTTCGCCTGCAAGTAGCCACTCACTGCTTTCGGGAGTATCGCGCACTTCGATCCCGGACTCAGCGAGGCGGTCCCGCACGAAGTCGGCGTCGGCGAAGCGTCGGTCCCTTCTCGCCGCGTTGCGGAGCTCCAAGAGAGCCTCGACCAATGGCCCAACTGCTTCCCGCGGGTCGCGAGTTCCCGCCTCGGCCAGTCGGCCGAGCTCCAAGATGAGCGAACGGAGACTGGCGTGGGCCCGGTCGAGCTCGTCTCCGCCGGGGATGTCCGTCGACCATTCCGTGATATCTCGCTCCAGATCGAGCAGGGTACCCGCGGCGAGTGCCATGTCTCGGGAGGCGACTGCCGCCGCAAAATCAGCCTCGCGCTCGCGCACGAGATCGACGAGCGGCGACGTGCTCGGTAGCCCGCCGGCGTTTGTCGACGGAGCGTCGTCGCGTATCAGGTCTTCTGCTTGTTCGCCTGCCGTCCTGTTCACACTTCCGCATGCGAGTGCATCGGCGGTCTCGAGTATCCGTGCGGTGGGGAACACCTCGCCATTGGGCATGGTCGCGGAGCGGCCGGCGGCGCGCACGGTTACGACACCGCGTCCTTCTACTATCGCAGTACCGGCGTCAAGATCGAAAATGCAGGCTGTGTGCTCGTCGACCCCGAGCACGAAGGCTCCGTCGGGGAGGTTTCTCTCCATGACGGAAAGGCGCCGCTCACCCAGATAGCAGAAGCGGGTGTCGTGAGTCCCGCCCTCGTTGTTGTCGTAGTGGGGGATGACTGCCGCTCGAATCCCCGCCACCGACGTGACGTCGAGTCCCTCGAGCCAGTGTGGATCTTCGCCGCACTTGTAGATTTCGTAAACGGGCACCGTCGCAATGCCGAGTGTCAGCGCCGCGGCGCTTGCGAACACCACACAGCCGCCGTGCACCAGCTTTTCGGCGAGCAGGCCCGGAACGACCGTCTCCCGCCACTTCCTCAACGCGTAGCTGGGGCTTCCCGGTCCTGCGAAGACGTAGCGTGAGTTCCGCACTGCGGTCACAAGCCGCTCGTTGGCGAACTCAGCCTGCTCGCCGGCTCCATTGCCGCCCACTGCTCCGGGCGCTAGCCCAGTGACGGCGATAGCTGCGTGAAGACTTTCGCGGAAATAGGTGACGGCGCGTCCAGCGATCTCTCTCGCGTTCTCCTGGAAGCCGAACGGGGTGTCGAGGAGTACTGCAGGCACTGGCGGGGGACCCAACCTCTCGAGCAGCCGACGATGGACCTTCACCATCGTCGGAGCTGTTTCGCCCGAGCCCATGATCGCGAGCAGACGGGGCACCGCAGGACCTGTGCTCACGGATCCCTCGGTTGTGGTGTCCCGTCCCAGCGCAGGCCACCCACCGGGTCGCCCCAATAGTCGTCTGGGACAAGATCGTCCGCGCCGGGAACCGCGTCGGGCAGGACGCGCTCGAGAATGTCGACGAGCTCACTTTGGAGGGCACCAAGGTACTGATACGCGATCCACTCGGCCTGCTCTGCATCGCCCATCGGGGGTTCGGTCTCCTCCTCGGTGACCCCGAGCATCGACCCGAGGGCTAGTCGCAGGTCGTTCAGCGCGGCGAGCCACGCGGCGAGCTGCTCATCGTTGAGCCACGTCGCCTTCGCCGTGACCGACATCGTCTCGAGCGACTCACGGTGGTGCTCGACGAGATCCTCACGAGTCATCGAGACGTAGGCGCGCTCGGCGTCGGGGTCGGTCGTGTACGCGGGAGGAAGCAGCCGCTGCAGAGCATCAGGTAGCTCGTCCTGTGGCGTTTCGCCGACATTGTCGAGTAGGGAGACGAGGTGAGCGGGCAGAACCGAGAGCAGCGAACGTTCTTCGGAGGCCAGGTGTACTTCGTAACCTCCGTTCTTCGACGGGCGGATCCGGCGTAGCAAGCTCATCGGCCGTGCTCCATCGTCGCCCAGAGCCCGTGTTGGTGCAGCCGAGCGACGTCGAGCTCTGCCCGTTCTTTCGGTCCGCTGGATACGACGGCGCGTCCCTTGTGATGCACGTCGAGCATGAGCTTGTGAGCCTTCTCCCGCGAGTAGCCGAACAGCTTTTGGAAGACGTAAGTCACGTACGTCATGAGGTTGATCGGATCGTTCCACACGATCACCAGCCAGGGCAGCTCCGGCACGGCAACCTCGTGCGTCTGTGGACGCACGACTTCTGCCGGTACTGCGGTCGATCCCATTGCGATCGCGCTCATGGCCCGTTCACGTGCCGAGCGCGAAAGCATCAGCGTGGCCGCTCGGGGGAGCATTGACGATCGCTTGGGCAGGGTGCCGATACAACGAGAGAAAGAAACCGATCCCGGTGATCCAAAGTGCTGTCGCGCCTGCCAGGTGAAATTCCACGACCAACGTAGCGTCGTGCAGGAAATATTGCAGATAGCCGAGCGCTCCTTGAAGCGCCATCACCTCGAGGAACAGGCGTCCGCGGCGTAGCACGACCTGCGGGGCATCCGCGTGGTGGAAGGCGAATTGCGACGCGAGAGTCAAACCTATGAGGAAGAGCGCCACGGTGGAGTGCACCTCGGCGATGTCCCGAAACGCGACCGCTATCCGCTTGGCGCCGGCGCCACCCGCATGAGGGCCGGCACCGGTGACAACAGTGCCGATGATCGTGAGCAGCGTGAGGGTACTCAGCTGCAACCGCGCCAGAAGGACGAGATCTCTCCCGACGACGGGCTGTGCACGGGTCGCATGGCTGCCGGACAGGTGGTAGAGCACGATCGCGTTGGCGAGGATGACAATCGTCAGCACGAAGTGGAGAGCGACGAGATAGGGATTGAGCTTGAAGAGCACGACGAGTCCGCCGAGCACGATCTGAGCTGCGATCCCAGCGGCCAACCCCGCTGCGAGCAGTGTGAGGTCGCGGCGAGCCGGGGTTCGTAGCGCCGCAACTACGAGGGCAGCCAGAGAGACCAATGTGACCGCCACGCTCACGAGCCGGTTGGCGAACTCCACGATCGGATGGAACGAGGACACGGCGGTCAGGTGGTGTTGGAAACAGGAGGGCCAGTCCGGGCAACCGAGTCCGGACCCCGTTAGTCGCACCGCCCCCCCGCTCACGACCAGGAGCGCATAACAGATCACCGATGCCAGGGCCACCTTGCGTACGGTGGCGGGCGAGAAACGGGGCAGGTGCACCGCCTTCGGATCGTATGCCTGCACGGCTCAAGCCACCATTCTGTACCGCCGTGCCACGGTCTTGCCGCGGTTGGGTCGATCGAGGCCACTTCTATACTTGCGAGATGGCGCAGGTCACGACCGCTCTGGTGCCGCGCCGCACAACCAGCTTCAGGCTCCGAGCCTATGTTGCGCTCACAAAGCCTCGGATCATCGAGCTGTTGCTTGTCACGACGCTCCCGACGATGGTCGTGGCAGCGAAGGGTGTTCCGCGGTTGTGGCTGATGGTCGCGACGCTCGTCGGCGGTGCGCTTTCGGCTGGGGGCGCCAACGCGGCGAACATGTTCGTCGACCGCGACATCGACGCCGTGATGCATCGCACCCGGCACCGGCCGATTGTTACCGGAGCGGTCACTCCGACCGCTGCGGTCGTCTTCTCGATCGTCCTCGAAGTTGCTGCGTTCCTTCTGCTCTGGCGGGCCGTCAATCTCTTCTCGGCCTTTCTCGCCCTCGCAGCGGCTCTCTTCTACGTCTTCGTCTATTCGGTTGGCTTGAAGCGTCGTTCGACGCAGAACATCGTCATCGGCGGCGCCGCGGGGGCAGTCCCGGTGCTCGTCGGCTGGACGGCGGTCACCGACCGTCTCGCCTGGCCCGCGATTGTGTTGTTCGCGATGATCGTGATCTGGACGCCGTCACACTTCTGGGCACTCGCGGTGCGCTATCGGGATGACTACAAGGCGGCGAACGTTCCCATGTTGCCGGTGGTCGTGCCTTTCGAACGGGTGGCGCGCGAGATCATCCTGTACTCGCTGGCGTTGGTCGCCACTTCGTTCGTGTTCGGCGTCGTCGACCACACAGGGTGGATCTATTGGGCTGCGGCCACTCTTGCTGGCGGCCTTTACCTGGCAGACGCACTGCGCTTGCGTCGCGAGAAGGGATCACAGCGGAGCGCCATGCGGTTGTTCGGGTACTCGATCACCTACATCACCGTTGTCTTCGTGGCGATGGCTGTCGACGTGATCGTCCGTTACCGTTGACCTGGCTGTACGGTGCTCGCGCCCCTACTCCCATTTGAAGGTGACGGCGGCCACCACAGGCGCTGCAACCGCCCAGAGTGCGAGCACCACCCAGCCTTCGGTTGCGTTCGAGCCGGATCCGAGAGTTGCGTGCAGCGCGTCCGACAGGGCTGCAGTCGGGAGCAGGCGGGCGAAGCGGGCTAGACCCCCAAGCTCATGCAGGGGGAAGATGACCCCTCCTATGAGCAGCAGTATCACGTAGACGCCGTTGGCGACCGCGAGCGTCACCTCGGCCCTGAGTGCGCCGGCCATCGCGAGCCCGACGCCGGCGAACGCCACAGTTGCCAGCAGAACCGCTATGACGGCAAGCCCAGCAGATGCGTGCGGCCGCCAGCCGAGAGCTAGTGCGACGCCTACGAGAACCACGACCTGAGTGATCTCGACGAGGATGACCGAGACGATCTTGGCTGTGAGCAGCACGGGCCGGCCGAGGGGTGTGGCACCGAGCCGCTTCAGGACTCCGTAGCTGCGTTCGAAGGCGGTCGCGATCCCGAGACTCACCATCGCCGTGGACATGACGGCGAGCGCGAGAATCCCGGGGGCAAGGAAGTCGACACGATGTCGAGTGCCAGTCGGCAGGACGGGCACCAGCGTGAAGAAGATGAGGAGCACGACCGGGATTCCGAGTGTGACGAGCAGCGTCTCGCCACGCTGAAGCGTCATGCGGGTCTCGGCACCGACCTGCGCACGGAGTGCTCGATGTTTCATCTCCGCGCCGTGCCGCCGCGGCCCTGCTGCTTGGAGGACGATGGCGCGAGAGCCGAGACTTCATCTGTCGGCTCGTCGACGACGGGCGCCGTCAAACGGAGAAAGACGTCTTCGAGCCGCTGGCGGCCGGCCCGAAGGTCACCAAGCTGCAGATCGTGCTCAGCGAGCCACGCGGTAAGTTCGGCCACCAGCGCAGGAACGGGGGGCACCGGGATTAGGTACTCGCCGGGCGGTCCTTCGCTGACGTGAGTTCCGAGTCGGACGGAGAGCTCACCGGTTTCGAGTCCCGGTTGGGCAGCGAATCGAAGTTCCTCCGACCCGCCTTGGATCTCTCCCTGTCGGCCCGCTGCGACGACCCGGCCGTGGTCGATGATGACGACCCTGTCGGCCAAGCGCTGCACCTCGTCGAGTTCGTGACTCGTGATGATGACGCACACCCCGTCGTTCCGTAGGCCGGCGACGATGTTACGCACCGCTATACGACCTGCCGGGTCGACTCCAGCGGTCGGCTCGTCCAAGAAGACCACGCGGGGCCTTCCGATGATCGCCAGCGCGAGAGCGAGGCGCTGCTGCTCTCCGCCCGAGAGACGTTTGTACGGCGTCCGCGCGACAGAGCGAAGCCCGACGAGATCGATCAGCTCGTCGGCAGGCAGAGGGTTCTCGTAATATGCCGCGAAGAGTCGGACTGCCCGTTCTGTGTTCATGATCGGATAGATGCCGCCTCGTTGCAGGAGGACGCCGACTCGAGCCGTGAGTCTGGTGTGATCGGACCAGGGGTCGAGGTCGAGGACCCGCACGCTCCCGCCGTCGGCCCGGCGGAAGCCTTCCAGCGTCTCAACTGTCGTCGTCTTGCCGGCTCCGTTGGGGCCGAGCAGAGCTACTACCTCGCCGGGGTCTGCGTCAAAGCTGAGGCCGTCGACCGCGACGAGGTTCCCGTAACGAACTACCAGGCGATCGACCTCCACAGCGGGCATCGCCGAGAGGCTATCTGGGCTCCGTGCTCAACTAGCAGTTGGGGCGTTGGCGCCGAGCAGCGGGTGGGTGTGGACGGATCAGCGACGCGGGGACTCGAACCTGTAGCCGAGGCCGCGAATTGTCGTGATGAGCACCGGCCTCGAGGGGTCTTGCTCGATGCGCGACCTAAGCCGTTTGATGTGCACGTCAAGGGTCTTGGTGTCACCCACGTAGTCCATGCCCCAGACCCGATCGATCAAGGTGTCTCGTGTGACGACACGGCCCGGATTGCTCAGCAGCATCTCGAGCAGCTCGAACTCCTTCAACGGGAGCTTGATCTCCTCGCCACGCACGATGCATTCGTGGCGCCCCAGATCCAAGACGACATTGCCGACTTGAAGGATCTCGTCGGGTCGAACACCCGTGTCCGAAGGTATCCGCTCGCCGGCTCGATCAGTAGGCTCCCCCGCCCAGTGCCCCACAGGCGTGGCCTGCTCGCCGCTATTGGCCGTGCCCCTTTCGTCGACCCCGAGCTGTGGGGCGGCGCCGGGTGAAGCTGCCAGCGCGTTCCCCCCCAGGCTCGTGCTCCCGTGTGCGGCGGGGGCGCGGCGCAGGACGGCTCGCATGCGCGAAACCAGTTCGTGGACGCGGTAGGGCTTGGCGACGTAGTCGTCGGCTCCGACCTCGAGGCCAACAACGGTGTCGAGCTCGGTCGACTTGGCGGTCACCATGATTATCGGGACCGTCGAGTTGGCGCGGATCGCGCGACAAACGTCGATGCCCGACAGGCGGGGGAGCATCACATCGAGAAGAACAAGGTCGGGCTGGTCGGCCGCGAACCGCTCGAGTGCCTCTACCCCGTCGCGCGCGACGGTTACGAAGAAGCCCTCCCTCTCGAGGTTCACTGTCAGCGCGTCCACGAAGGACTCTTCATCCTCGACGACGAGAACTCGCGCGGGAGGTGCGCCACGCTCATCGTCTCCGGCCGTGTCGGCGCCTGCCGGATGGCTCGCAGGAAGGTGGATCGCGGCCTTATTGGCGGGACGTGTCGTGTCTCGCGTGGACCAGTCAAGTTCGAGACGTTCCCGTTCGGTGGAGAGTCTTGAGTTTCGGCGGCGCTGGCGAGTAGTCACACGTCTGTCCTTAGCTGGCGGGGAAGTCTCAACGTGAACGTCGACCCTTCACCCTCCCGAGACTCGACCTGGACGCTTCCCCGATGGTTAGCCGCCACATGCCAGACGATAGCGAGTCCGAGGCCGGTTCCGCCTGTCGAACGGCTGCGGCCGGCGTCGACGCGATAGAAGCGCTCGAAAATACGCTCGAGGTCGCGCGACGGAATGCCGATTCCGTGGTCTTCGACAACAACGGCGACCTCTTCTTCCTCGGCTCGGCCGATGCAGGTGACGCGGCTGAACTGGGGCGAGAATTTCACGGCGTTCTCGAGCAGGTTGTACACGGCCGAGGTCAGCTGGCGTCGGTCCCCGAGCACGACCACCGGCGGGTTCGGCTCTTCGAGTGAGACTTCGATCTGGAGCTGGTTTGCCGCCTCGCGAACGCGTTCGGCTGCTTCTGCCATCACGAGGTTGATCAGCACGGGCTCGCGTGGGGGCGATTCCTCGTTCTCTATCCGCGAGAGATCGAGCAGGTCGTCGATAACCCTGCTGATACGAAAAGCCTCGGTGTAGATCCGGTGCGCGAGGCGCTGGGCTATTTGCGGCTCGTTCTCGGAGAGGAGGGTCTCGGCCAGCAGCCCGACCGCGCCCATCGGCGTCTTCAACTCGTGGCTGACGTTCGCCACGAAGTCACGGCGTACGTCCTCGAGACGGCGCCGTTCGGACACGTCCTCGATGACCGCGATCAATCCGAGCGCGCGTTGGCCGTTGTCGATGCTCTCCGCGCGGACGACGAGCGTGCGTCGAGGTGGGCCGTACAGCTCGAGCACTCTTTCATCAGAAGCCCCCGGTGGTGTGGCGGCGATGAGCTCTTCGACCGCCTGAGCCGCGAGCGCGTCCCCATGGCGGCTTCCGATCAGCGCGACGGCCTTGCTGTTGCGGAACACGGTCTCGCCACGCTCGTCGGTGACAAGCACGGCCTGGGGCAGGGCATCGAGCGCCCGGCGGAGCCTGATGGCCTCGGAACTCGCCTCTGCGACCGCTTCGGTCGCTCGATCGGTGGCGCGTTCCAAATGCACGAGCACTTCTTCTAGGTCCGGTGATTCCTTCCGGGGCGCGTCCGAGCCGAGCCGGGATGCGAGCGCCTGTAGCCGTTGGCGCAGACTGCGGCGACCCTGCCGTGCTGTGATCAGCGCAGTCGCAACTATGAGGCCAACAACTACGACGACTGTAACGATGAGCTCGAGAACGGTCAGATCAAGGACCTTGCTCATCCTCTCCAGCATTGCAGGCTGGCGAGGCGAAAGCGCAACCACAGTTGTGCTCGGCTTCTCGTGGTGTCGGCGGTGGCCTAGGCGCGGTAGGTGAAGCGGTAGCACGCGCGACCAGTCTCAGGGAGACACGCGGCAGCCGATGCCGCGCAGCTCGCCGATCGATCGCTCGGCCAAGACAACTCCCGCCGTTCGCAAAGGTAGGTCGATGACCGTCTCGCCACCGTTTTTCCTGCTTGCCGGCATCGTCACGATGAACCCGAGCTCTTCGGCGTTGCCGGGCCAGTCCACGATCCAGCAGCTCACCAACGGACTGGGTTGGTGGGCGCTCGTCGCGTCGCTCGTCGGGCTCGTGCTCGGTGCCGCGGCCTGGGCGCTGGGGAGCCACACGAACAACTATCAGTACGCCAACACGGGCAGAAAGGCGGTGCTTGCCTCCGGCATCGCCGCGCTCCTAATCGGGGCTGCGCCGACTCTCGTCAACTTCTTGTTCCAGACCGGTCATGGGATTCACTGAGTCTGCTCACCGTCTTTCGTTGACGGGGCACGCCCGTGGTCTCGCCGTATTGGCGAGCGCCCGCAGCGCGAACGGCACAGGCGGTGGTAGCGGCGGGCTCGCCGGGATCCTCCGGTCGATCGAGGGAACAGTCGGGACTCTGTCCCACACGATCGGAGGTGTCTTCTCCGGGGTCGGGGGTGCCGGACTTGTGGGTTCTCTCACCAAGTCGCTCCTCGACGGATTCTTCCGCGACCTGCTGGCCTGGGTCGCAAGCGGCGCTGCCTCGCTCATCGGGGTCCTGGGCACGGCGCTGTCGGCGAGCACCGAGCCAATGCTCGCTGGGAGTGCCTTTCGCTCGGAGTTTGACGTCATGGCCGTGCTCAGTGCCGGCGTTGCGTTGCCCCTCTTGGCCGTCGGCGCGATACAGGCGATCGTGCGTCAGGAACCGGGCGCCTTGCTTCGCAGCGCGCTTGTTCGACTACCGCTCGCACTGCTGTTCACGGGCGTGAGCGTCCAGCTTGTTGTCCTCGGTCTGGCGGCGACCGACCAGGCGAGCGCCATGGTTCTCAACGCAGCCGGTGACCCGGCGCATCGGTTGTTGCTGGGACTCGTCGCGGGGCTCGAGCAAACAGGAGGACCAGGCCTGGCGGCTTTTGGGGCGTTCCTTGTCGTGCTCACCGCTGCAGTCGTCGCCTTCTTGCTCTGGCTCGAGCTCGCCGTCCGGTCGGCGGCGATCGCGGCAGCCTCACTGTTCTTGCCTCTTGCCCTGGTCGGGCTCGCGTGGCCGGCGACATCTCACTGGGCGCGCCGGCTTGGCGAGACCCTTGCTGCCCTTGTCCTTTCCAAGCTCGTGATCGCGTCAGTGCTGGCGCTCGCCGCCGGACTGTTGGGAGATTCGAACGGTATTTCGGGAGTCGTCGAAGGCGTTGCCCTGCTCGCGGTTGCGGCCTTCGCCCCGTTCGCGCTCCTGAAGCTCATCCCTGCAGTAGAGGCAGGCGCGGTCGCCCACCTCGAAGGTCTCGGCCAGCGGTCGGCACACGCCGGTCAACGCCTGGGTGCCGAGATCGCCAGCCTTGAGATCGGTGGAGCTGGCGGAGTCGGCGGCCTTGCAGGCCTCGGATCCAAGGGCGGCCCGGGCGGTAGTGGCTCGAACCTGCGGACTGTCGATCATCTCGGCGCTGGGCCGTTCACTGCCAACCGGCCGGTGGCTGGACGCGAGTCCCCCGCCGATTCGTCCTCCGCCGGTCCTTCGGCGCCGCTCGGTCCGATCGGCTCTCCTGTTTCGCCCGGCCTCGCCTCGCCCGCCGATGGCGTCCGTTCTTCGGCCCCCGATCGCGCCCGCCGTAGCGATGAGGTGAGCGACATCAGCCAGGGAGAGACAGTTGCCCGTTGGACGGTGCTGCTCTCGCAAGGAGACCAACCACATGGCTGAGGAGAGTCCTCGCTACCACCTCGGACCGCGTAGTCGTCGCGGCCTCGTCGCTGGGTGGCGCGGTGGGCAACTGGCTGCGGTAGCGACCGGTCTCCTCGCTGGAGTGGTGTTGCTGCGTTATGTCGGAGGAGCTGGCGGGGCCATGCTCGCCTTCGTGTTCGTCGCCTTCTCGGTGGCGTTCGCAACCTGGCCGCTTGCGGGCAGGAGTGCCGAGCAGTGGACGCCGGTGGTGGCGACGCACCTCGCGCGACGGGCGGGCGTGTCGCGCCGGAGGAGAAGCGCCCTCTCCACCCTCGAGCTTGACGAGATCCCGATCGGCGCCGCGGGCAGGAGGATCGGTGTCGTAGTCGACAACCTGGCGGGCACCTGGACTGCGGCGGTGAGAGTCGCAGGGTCCGGATTCGCACTCGGCGACGAACCAGATCGAGCTCGCCGCATCGCGGCATGGTCCGGCGTGCTTGCCGGGTCGGCGCGCGAGGGCGGCGCCCTTCATCGGCTGCAATGGATGGCCCGCTGTCTGCCCGGCGGCTTCGACGAGAGTGCTGGACCGGTCCAAGTCGCCGACCGCGGAGTCGCCAGTAGCAATTACAGGTCCCTGCTCGAACAAGCCGCGCCATTGTTGTGGCGGCACGAGGTGATCGTCTCCTTGTCGGTCCGCTCTGTCGCTGGACCTGCCCGCCGACGCGGCCAGGACGCGGCCGACCGGATCGTTGACGAGCTCGAGGCCCTCGAGCGACGGTGTCTCGCCGCGGGCCTGGAGGTCGATGGGGTGCTGTCGCCCTCCGCGCTCGCCGCCACGGTGCGGAGTTCGTTCGCGGTCGTCGGCGCGCCGAGGGGCGTCGCCGACGGCTGGCCCTGGCCCCTCGGGGTTGAGGAGGGCTGGTCGAGTGTCCGCACCGACGCGACGTGGCACGCGGTCTACTGGATCGCCGAGTGGCCACGCACGGGCGTGGGGAGTGGCTTCTTGTTGCCGCTGATGCTGGAGGGCGACCTGAGACGGACGATTGCGGTGACCATGGCGCCGGTGGCGCCTCTTCGGGCGGCCCGTCGGGCCGAGCACGATCGCACCTCGGGCGCCGCCGACGCCGAGCTGCGACGGCGTCACGGATTTGCCGTCACCGCGCGCACTCGCCACGAGCATGACGCAACCACGCGGAGGGAGATCGAGCTTGCCGAGGGGCACGCCGCCTTCCGATTTACTGGATACCTCGCAGTGACAGCGGACGACGAGGATTCACTCGCTAACGCGTGTGGCCGCCTCGAGCAGAGCGCTCTACAGGCTCAGCTCGAGCTTCACCGCATGTACGGGGCCCAGGAAGAGGGCTACACGTGCACACTGCCGACCGGTCGCGGGTGCGCATGAGGCTGCCGGCTCACGAGTCGACGACCGCCCAGCTCGGTGCCGCATACCCGTTCGTGGCGTCGCCTCCACTCCCCACGAGCCGGGTGCTCATCGGCCAGGACCTCGCGGGCGGTCCCTTTGCCCATGATCCCTTCGAGCTCTACGCGGCGGGCGCGGTGACAAATCCCAATGTCACCGTCCTCGGCCAGATCGGACGCGGCAAGAGCGCATTGGTGAAGACGTATCTGCTGCGCCAGGCCGCCTTCGGGCGACAAGTTGCCGTGCTCGACCCGAAAGGCGAGTACGGAGCGCTCGCCCGGGCGCTCGGCTCGCACCCGCTCAGCCTGGCACCCGGAGGCCCGATCCGCGTGAACCCGCTGGACGGTCCGCCGGCCCCACCCGGCATGGCCGTGGCAAGGCACCGCCTCGCGCTGTTGGGGACGCTCGCCGCCGCGTGCCTGAGGCGTCCGTTGTCTCCTCGCGAGCATGCCGCGCTCGAGCTCGCGCTCGGTGCAGCGACCCGAGCGCACATGGAGCGCGGCAGCAGTCCTCCGACCCTGCCCGATGTCGTCCGGTCGCTCCTGCGACCTCTGGCCGAATCGGCAAGGGTGGTGGGGACGACGAAGGCCGTGCTCGAGCTGGACGGACGCGATGTGGGTCTCGAGCTTCGTCGGCTTGTCGAGGGCGATCTCGCGGGAATGTTCGACGGTCCCACGACACCGGGCATCGACCCCGCCTCCGGCGTGCTCGTCGTCGACCTCTCCGCCGTCTACCACTCCGAAGCGATCGGCGCGCTCATGGTGTGCGCCTCGGCCTGGCTGCAAGCCATGACGGCACGAAGCGAGGCTCACACGATCCTGGTGGTCGATGAGGCTTGGGCAATTCTGACCGAACTGGTCGTGGCCCGTTATCTCCGGTCATCTTGGAAGTTGGCGCGCTCGAACGGGCTCGCGAACGTGGCCGTATGCCACAGAGCGTCGGACCTCAAGGCGAGCGGGCCCGCCGGTAGCGAGCAGAGCCGCCTCGCCGAGGGCCTGCTCGCCGACTCCGAGACGGTCGTGTGTTACGCGCAACCGGCCTCCGAACTGGCGGCGCTCGCCGACCTTCTCGGGTGTTCTCGCGACGAGCTGGACGTCCTTCCGCGGCTGCGAAGAGGCGTGGCGTTGTGGATCGTCGGGAGGCGTCGCTACCTCGTAGAGCATCTCCTCGGTCCTGACGAGCGCTCCGTCGTGGACACGGACGCGAGATTGGTCGACAGAGGCCAGTCGTGACACTCGTGCACCTCGCTGGAGACGAGAGAGAGCGCGTGTGAACCGGCCGACTCCCGCTCGTCACGGCCGTAGCGGGGCCAGCCGTCGGCGCGCAAGTGGTCGCTCGTCGCTCGAGGTCCACGCCTGGGACCGGATCGGCCTGACCGCAGCGGCTGGATTCCTAGGTTTGTCGTGGCTGATCTGGCTCGCGGGAGGTCTCCTGGCCCTCGTTGCTACCGGTCGATGGCAAGAGATTCCTGTGGCGCGGGCGCCCAGCCTCCTGTTGCGGTTGCTCGCTCATCCGAACATGCCCCTCGATGCTTGGCCGAGCCCGGTCCGGCGGAGCCTTCCAGGACCTGGGGCTACCGATGCCTGGCTTGTCACGTTCGCATTCCTCACTGGCGCGGCGATCTCCTGGTTGGCATGGCACCGGTCTGACAGCCGGCGGAACCGAGGCGTCCCCGGCTCACGTCGGGCTCAGGGAGACACCTCGTCGGGATCCGGCGTAGCGCGAAGTCTCCGTCTGTTGGTTCATCTGGGCCGCGGGGTGGCTCCGGGACGGACCAAGGCGCGGGGGTGGGCGCGCCCGCGCGACCTGTTGCCACTGCGAGTACCAAAGGCCCCGGGCGATCGAGTCGTTCTCGGGACCCACCTTGGCCGCCTCCTCGCCGCCGAGGCTCGCCATTCGGTCATGGTCGTCGGGCCGACTCAGTCCGGCAAGACGTCCGGGCTTGCAATCCCGGCCATCCTCGAATGGTCTGGCCCATTGCTCGCCATGAGTGTTAAGGCCGACCTGTTGAACGCGACATTCGAATGGCGAAGGTCGCTGGGCGAGGTTCAGTTCTACGACCCGACCGGCTCGGTCGCGTCGGTGGCCGGGGGATCGCGGGCATCTGGATGGTCGCCCCTCGCCAGGGCGGTGACCTGGCCGGGCGCAAGGCGCATCTCCTCGGCCCTGTGCTCGGTTGCCAGAGCGGGGGATGGGGGGTTGGAGGATGCCGGTTTCTGGTACGCGAACGCAGAGAAGCTCCTCGCCCCTTTGCTCTTCGCGGCGGCGACCACCGGAGCATCGATGGCTGACGTGGTCAGATGGCTCGATGAGGAGGAGACGAACGAGGTTCTCCTGGCGCTCGAGCTTGCCGGGGTGCCCGAGGCGCTGCGGGCCGCCCGTGCGAGCCTCGGACGAGAGGAGCGCCAACGTGCCTCGGTCTATGCGACGGCCGAGACGGTCGTAGCCGGATTCGCCGATCCTGCGGTGGCGGCGTCAGCCGAGCACTGCGAGATCGACCCGGCTGCCCTTGTCGGGGGCTCGTCCGATTCCCTGTTCTGTTGTGCTCCTGCAAGAGAGCAGGAGCGGCTGGCGCCGGTCTTCACTGCAATCGTGCGAGAGGTCTTGGACGCGGCATTCGAGCGGGCAGCTGCGATGGGCCGGGCGCTCGATCCTCCGCTCTTGGTGGTGCTCGACGAGGCCGCCAGTGTCGCGCCTCTCGCAGACTTGGACCGCGTAGTGGCGACGGCCGCCGGCCATGGGATCCAGCTGGTCACGGTCTGGCAGGACCTCGCGCAGGTCGAGTCACGCTATGGCGGCCGCTGGGCGACGGTTGTCAACAACCACCGCGCCAAGCTCGTCTGCTCGGGGATCGCTGATCCCGTCACCTTGCAGCACGTAAGCGGCTTGCTCGGCGAGGAAGAGAGAGCCGAGCATTCCTGGACCGTCGGTGACGACGGCCGGCACACCCGCACCGAAGCGGTCACGCTGCGGGCGCTCGCCCCGCCGGGCTGGCTCCGTCAGTTGCCTCCTGGTGAGGCCGTCCTCGTCTATGGAAGCTTCCCGCCCGCGCGACTCGTGTTGCGACCGTTTTTCGACGATCATGAGTTGGCGAGTCGAGCCGCCACCGGCTCAGCTCGTTGACTCGGTTCGAGGCGTGGCTGAGATCGCGCTCAGAGGGTCGTTACGCCGGCCACGGCTCAATCGGCCGCAGACGCGGGACGCGGCGCGCCAGGTTGACCGCGTGGTCGCCCAAGCGCTCGTAGAAGCGTCCCACGAGTGCCAGTTCAATCGCCACGACGACGGGTGTGTCCGCGGCGACGAGCTCCGCGATGAATGTCACGTGGAGGTCGTCCATCTCGTCGTCGAGAGCGACGAGCCGTTCGGTCACGCCGTGTGTGTCCCCGCCGTAGCCATCCGCGGCTATTCGCCACATCGCGCAAGCGACTTCTCCCATGCGCTGGACGTAGCCGCGCAGCCGCGCGGGCATCTCGGCAGGAAGGTTGCGTGTCGCGCGCCGGGCGACGTGCTCGGCCAGGTCACCGCTTCGTTCCAGCTCGGGGAGCATTCCGAGTACAGCCAACAGGTACTCAGTCTCCGACGGGTTCGACGGACGATCGAGCAGCCGCGACTGGACGGAGGCTTCGAGCTGTTGGTAGAGAGCGTCGATGTCTGCATCCGCGGCCACAAGGGCGCGGGCTGCCTCGCGGTCCGCGCTGACCATTGCATGGGTCGCACCCGCGACGGCGTTCTCCACGAGAGCGAAGAGCTGGATCACGTGACGGTCTATGAGCGCAACGTCGATCCGCTCGGGAACCTCGTGCCGCACCGCACTCAGGATCCGGTCGGACTGTCGCGAATCCACACCCGTAAACGTGTCGTTAGCCAGACTGCCGCTCATGTTGTTGTGTTGCTCGGCGCGGCTCACCAGCTGATCCTCAGGAAGTGCGGACTGAGCCATGCCGGTTACGGTACCCCCGCGCGTCGGCCACTTGGAGGCGCGGTTTTGTGAGGCCCAGGATCTGGCGAAGGTTTCATGATCACGCGGCCTTGTGGACACCTGGCGTTCGTCGTCCGTTCACTCTGGTCGCGTACGTTCGGGGTCAGTGGAGGAACGAGACGCGGTGACAGTTGTCAGCAACCGTCGTCGCACTCTCGTGGACTCCACTCGTACCGGCCCTGGCCCGGGGTCGTGCGCTCTCACTCCCCTCGCACTCGCAGCCACCCTCGACGCGCATCACCCTTAGTTGTGCGTCTCAGCTCCAACGTGTGCGGTGACGCCCGGTTTGCCGGCCGGCCGGGCGACTGCGGCGAGGCACTAGAGGACGCACCTCCGCGGGACGCGGCATGACGGTGTCGGTGGCCGTACGGACGGACTCTGAGCGATCAGTCCACCTCTTCTCTCAGAGCCTCCGTCGGCCGCCGGAGGCTCAATAGGAGAGCAGCCTTCTGGCGGCGGCGGCGATGCCGTGAGTTTGCGGGAGGATCGCCTGCTCCAGAGTGGGCTCGTAAGCGACGAAGGTGTCTGTCGCGCCGACTCTGGAGGCGGGAGCGTCGAGGTCGGAGAAGCAGGCCTCTCCGGCCCAGGCTGCCACCTCGGCTCCGAAGCCGCTCGTGAGCATGTCCTCGTGCACCACGAGCAGGCGCGATGTTCGGGCGACCGACGATGCGACCGCATCCTTGTCCCACGGAATCAGCGACCGAAGGTCGATGACCTCGACGCTCACGGACTCGTTGGCAAGTTGTTCCGCAGCCTCCAGCGACTTCTGCACTGTGGCACCCCAGGTCACGATGGTCAGGTCGTTGCCCCGACGGGCCGTCGCAGCTTTGCCGAAGGGGATCAAGTAGTCGGGCGGCGTGAGAGCGTCCCTGGCGTACTTCTGGCGTAGCAGGTGTTTGTGCTCGAGGAACATCACTGGGTCTTCGCATCGAAACGCGCTTCTGAGCAGACCTGCCGCATCTCTCGACCGGGAGGGCATGACGATGATGAGACCCGGGATGTGGGTGAAGGTCGATTCGCCGCACTGTGAATGCCAGATGGCACCCCCGGTCAGGTAGCCGCCGATCGCGACGCGGATCACCAGCGGGACCGTGAACCGTCCCTCGGAGCGCCACCGCATCGTCGCTGCCTCCGCCTGGATCTGTTGCATCGCGGGCCAGATGTAGTCGAAGAACTGAATCTCGGCACACGGCCGAAGGCCGCGCAGTGCCTGCCCGACTCCGCGGCCGATGATATTGGCCTCGGCGAGTGGCGAGTTGTAGCAGCGCGTGGTCCCGAACTCCCTCTGGAGCCCATGGGTGGTACCGAAGACTCCGCCCTTGCCTTCCACGAGGGCGAGGATGTCCTCGCCCGCATCGGCGACGTCCTGTCCGAACACCCGGATACGTTCGTCTGAGCGCATCTGCTCGAAGAGCACCAGTCGTATGGCCTCGCCCATCCCGATCAGCTTGGGATCGTCCTCTGCGCCGGGTCCCGTCGGCGATTTCGGGCTTCGCGACTCCTTCGGCTCGGCGATAGCTGGAAGCGCCAGCACGTGATGGGTCACAGTCGCCGGGTCTGGTCTGCGCGCCTGGAGAACCTCGCGCGCGATCGTCGCTATCAAAGCGCGAACGCTCTCGCGGATCTCGGCCGTCTCGGCGCCGGTGAGCACGCCTGCTTCGGTCAACTCGCGTTCGAGGCGGACGATCGGGTCGCGTGCCCCTTCCTCTGCAAGGTCGGCCGAAGAGCGGTACTTGGATTGGGTGTCCTGCGACGAATGTGAGTACGGCCGAGTCACCATCGCATGGATCAGACAGGGGCCATCACCGGCCCGCACTCGAGCCGTCGCCGCGGCGGCAAGCGACCTGCACGCGAAGTAGTCGGTCCCATCAACGAAATGGACCGTCAGGCCCCGAAAGCCCTGGACGAGTTCGGATATGGGGGCGGGCGCCTGTTCAGATGCCGGTACCGAGATGGCCCATCCGTTGTCCTCGACGACATACACGATTGGTAAGCGCAGCTGGCACGCTGTGTTGAGGCTCTCCCAGAACTCGCCCTCCGAGGTTGCTCCTTCACCGAGTGACACATAGGTCAGCTCATCGTCGCGGGCGACGCAGCCCGGAAGATCCCGTCGGAGGATGTAGCGGGAAGCCTCCGCGCATCCGACGGCGGGAAGGCACTGGCTGCCCGTGCAGCTCGACTGCGAGACGATGTTGAGCGCCTTGTTACCCCAGTGAGCCGGCATCTGCCGGCCTCCTGAGCTCGTGTCCTCGCACGAGCCGACCGCCTGGAGCAGGATGTCGCGGGGCGTGACTCCGAGTCCAAGGACAAGCGCCTGATCACGGTAGTAGGGGAACAGCCAATCATGGCCGGGGCGAAGGGATCGGGCCATCGCGAGGCCGAGTGCTTCGTGACCGGCTCCGGCTATCTCGAAATAGGCACGGCTCTGACGTTGGAGTGTGATCGCCCGGTCGTCCAGGGCTCGTGAGGAACACGCGAGTCGGAAGTCCTCGATGAGCTCGGAGTGGTCGACGCCCCGATACCGCAGTTGTGGCACCTCCGGCTGATCGGTGGTTGGCGTTGCTCGATCTCTGCGAACGCGGTCGGGAACTTCCACGACCGTAGTGGGAGAAGCGGGGGCAGTCGTGCGTGTCGACTTCGTCAACTTGGAGTCACCTCGCTGCTGTCAGTGTCAACACCCTAAGGTGAACCAGCGCTTGCGCGCCGTATTGGTGAGCCTGGCAGGGAGGCTGGCTGCTGGAGCACTCTGTCGCCGCCGGATCGGCTCGGTCCAGGCGAGCAGACGAGCAGGACTTCTGCTTTCGACACCTTGCCGCCTGTATTCTCGGTTGTTAGTGAGCTCGCGGACGCCCCAGGAGCAGGCACCGCACGCCGAGCAACGCAGCAGGCAGGGGGCCATATTGGCGGTGATCTGCGTCTCGGCACTGGTCGTCAACGTGGACAACACCATCCTCAACGTGGCTCTGCCCACACTCGTGCGACAGTTACGCGCCAACTCGAGCGAGCTGCAGTGGATTGTCGACTCCTACGCGATGGTCTTCGCAGGGCTGCTGCTCGTGGGCGGCAGCTTGGCCGATCGATTCGGCCGCAAGCGCTTCTTCCTCATCGGCCTGACCGTGTTTGCCGGAGCATCGACCGGCGCCGGCTTCTCGGGCTCGGTGAGCCTGTTGATCGGGTGGCGGGCTGTCATGGGTATTGGTGCGGCACTGACAATCCCAGCGTCCTTGTCGATCATCAACGACGTCTTTCGCGTCCCGGCCGAACGCGCCCGCGCGATCGGTGCTTGGGCCGGGACCATCGGGCTCGGTATCGCAATCGGACCCATCGCCGGGGGATTGCTGCTCGCGAGCTTCTGGTGGGGCTCGGTGTTCCTTGTGAACGTCCCGATCATTGTCGCCGGATTCGTGGCAGCCCTGGTGTGGGTGCCTGACTCCAAGAATCCGGCGGCCGAACAGCCCGATCCCGCGGGTGGCTTGCTGTCGGTTGCCGGCTTGGGCTTGATGCTCTGGGCGATCATCGAGGCTCCAACCGAGGGCTGGGCCTCGGGGGAAGTGATCGGCGTCGGGTTGTCCAGCCTCGTCGTTCTCGCGAGTTTCGCCGCGTGGGAGGCCCGTAGTCGCCACCCGATGTTGAGGCTGGGGCTCTTCTCCGATCGCCGGTTCTCGATAGCCGCAGCCGGCGAGAGCTTCGGGACCTTTGGCCTGCTGGGGGCCTTGTTCGTGCAGACTCAGTTCCTCCAGTTCGACCTGGGCTACTCACCGCTGCAGGCCGGGTTGCGCATCTTGCCGATCGCGATCGTGCTCGTCGTGAGCGCGCCACTTTCCCCGGTCGTGGCTCGCTTCATCGGGATCAAATGCACCGCCGCTGCCGGCCTGGCGGCGATCGGGGGCGGGCTGTGGCAGGTCTCGGCTGTGGCCAGCGCCGCCACGACCTACGGGGACGTCGTGCCCGGCATGCTGCTGATCGGTCTCGGAGCCGGTCTGCTCTTGCCCACGGCGACGAACTCCGTGGTGGGCGCGGTCCCCCAAGGCGACTCCGGAGTTGGATCAGCTTCTAACGCCGTGGCCCTCCAGGTCGGCGGCGCTCTCGGTGTCGCCGTGTTTGGGAGTGTGCTGTCAACCCGATACCAGGACCGCATGACAGCAGCGCTCGCTGGTCGGCACGTGCCGACCGACGCTGTGGGCACGATCCTCGGGTCTCTTGGTGGCGCCCTTACCGTGGCAGGCCGCGCCGGTGGAGCGACGGGCGCGCTGCTGGCGCGCACGGCGCGGAGCGCGTTCATGAGCGGGAACAAGGCGTCGCTGGCGGTTGGCGCCGTCGTCGCGCTGGTAGGCGTCTTCTTCGTGCTCGCTGGCCTGCCATCGCGGATCTCGCGACCCTCGCCAGAGCAGGCCCGGTCCCCTGGCGCCGGTGGGTAGCCCACGCCGGTCGAGGTACCAGATGACCGGATCATCGGGCGACAACCGAACCGCGGGCCTTCGCGAACAGGGGCGCGCTCGAGGGTCTCGTCGAATTGTCCGCACGCTCCCGATCTGCGAAGGTTGATCCGTTTCGCCGACCAGCTACGTAGTGGATTGTGGGCGCGCCTGCACGCAGCCGCCCGGTTGCGTCTAACCTGATTGCAGTCCTCGGAAAGGAAGGCAGGTGATCACCGGGATGCTTGCCGATCTCATTGGTCCCGACAGCTTGATCGTGATTGCAGTCGTCGTCGTCGTGCTCCTCTTCGGAGGGACACGGCTACCCAAGCTCGCTCGCGGGCTCGGCAGCGCGTCCCACGAGTTCAAGAAGGGTATGGAGGAGGGTGACCCGGACAAGGAGAAGGGCGACGTCTCCACCTCCAAGGGCGACGACAAGACGTCCGGTCCGGTTCAATCCAACTGAGCCACTCCTCGGCTCGTCCCTAGGCGATGGTGTCGGCTGGTTCGTCGCGTCGGCAGGTCCCTTTTGGTGGACACCAGCTTGCTGAGTATGCCCTCGCGGCTGCTCTTGTTGTCGTTGGCATGCACCTCGGTGGTCGCCCGGCGATCGTCCTAGCGGTCGCCGGCGCGGTTGTCGGAGCTTTCGCCTTTGTGAGCCAAGGGCCGCTCGCGGCCGTGAGGATCATTCCCCGGCGGCTTCACGTCTACCTCGACTTGGTTCTAGCCGCGGGGTTCGCTGCTTCGCCCCTCTTGTACTTGCACAACCTCCAGATAATCCCGATCGTGCTCAGCGAGGCCGTAGCGGTTCTGCTTGTTCGCATGTCGCTGACGACCGAGATTGTCCCGCGCCCACGGGTCAGTCGGCGGCCAGCGTCGGCAGGCGTTGCGAACTCCAAGAGGCCCGTATCCTCCGACGCAGTCTCGGCGGTTGCCACGACGGCTGGACGTGTCGTGGGGACCGCAGTCGCCAGGGCCCGTGGCTCAGACGCGCCGCGGATTGCGGCGCGCAGCCTGGGGCGAGCCACCGGCCAGGCCCGCCGCTTGGCGCGTGCCGCTCGAGAGAACAAGATGACTACGGACTCGGATCAGCCTGTTCGTGTACCTCCGGGGTCGTCCGCGCCATCTGACTGACAACCGGGCCGTGCCTCAACAGGCGTTGTCTTGTGGGTGGAGCCGGTTGCCTCATCGCGTGCGGGAGAGCACACACATCCGGGCTTGGGTCGCTCCCCGGCTACCATCGCTCGGCAAGACGGCCGCGTCTCGGCCGGTGCTTGACCGGCGCGCGAAATATTTGGCTAGAGTCTTCGGCCAGTGGGGATTCCGGGGGGCGCCAAACTAAGGCGGGTCGCGCGCTTTTTGCTGTTCAGCACTATCGCGCTTGCGCTCGGTGGCTGCACGCTGCCCACCTTTGGTGGCTTTCGGGGTGCCACGACTCAGGGCCAGGCGGAGTTCAAGCTGTGGTCCTGGATGACGATGGCCGGCCTTGTCGTCGCAGCGATCGTTTGGGGCCTGATCCTTTGGGCCGTGATCGCCTACCGCCGGCGCGACCCGGACAAGATGCCTCGCCAATTCCACAGCAATGCGTTTGTGGAGGTCATCTACACCGCCGTGCCGCTGATCATCATCGGTGTGATCTTCTTCTACACGGTCAAGACTGAGAACACCGTTGACGCCCTCGCTCCTCATCCGGCCGTCACGGTCCGGGTCACCGGATTCCAATGGGGGTGGAGCTTCAGCTACCGCGACCCCCAGGGAAAACAGATCGCGCTGGTGGAGACTGCGCAGGCCCGTCCCCCCGTTCTTGCGGGTAACCCGACCTCCGCGGAGTACCCTCAGTTCGTCCTGCCGCTCGGTGAGACCACACAGATAGTCCTCGAGTCGGCTGACGTCGTTCACGGCTTCTATATCCCGGCATTCAACTTCAGCCGTTATGCGTTGCCCGGGGTCACGAACAACTTCGACTTCACGCCGGTTCACACCGGTGTCTTCGCCGGCCACTGCGCGCAGTACTGCGGTCTTTATCATGCCGAGATGCTCTTTAGCGTCCGTGTCGTCAGGCCAGGTGCCTTCCAGGCTTGGTTGAGCACCCAGCCCGCATCGGGGGCGGCGACATGACCCTTCTTGCCGACAGGCCGGCGGTCGTTGAGGAAGGCTCGGACCACGAGCACGGGGCCGGCCCGTCAGGATTCCTCAAGTGGGTCACCTCGACTGACCACAAGGTGATCGGCAAGAACTACACCGTCACCGCAGTTATCTTCTTCCTCCTTGCCGGCGCCATGGCGATGCTGATACGCGCGCAGCTGGCCAACCCGGACAGCACGTTGCTGTCGCAGCACACCTACAACGAGATGTTCACGATGCACGGCAGCCTGATGATCTACCTGTTCGTCGGGCCGGTCGCGTTCGGTGGGCTTGCGAACTACATCGTCCCGTTGCAGATCGGCGCGCCGGACATGGCCTTCCCGAGACTCAACGCCCTGTCTTACTGGTTGTACCTGGGCGGCGGCTCGCTGATGATGCTGGGCTTTTTGACGACCGGATCCGCAGCCGACTTCGGCTGGGTCGCCTACGCCCCGCTTTCCAACTCGATCAACACTCCGGGCGCGGGTCCAGATCTCTGGATCGTCGCCCTTATCCTCACTGGCTTTTCGGCCATCTTCACCGGGGTCAATCTGGTTACCACGATCTACTACTTGCGGGCTCCGGGAATGACGATGTTCAGAATGCCGATTTTCACCTGGAACATGCTCGTGACAGGAATCCTGATCCTCATTGCCTTCCCGGTGTTTACGAGCGCGCTCGTACTGCTCTGGTGCGACCGGCACCTAGGGGCCCATATTTTCGAGGTCTCAGGTGGCGGGGTCCCGGTACTGTGGCAAGACCTCTTCTGGTTCTTCGGTCATCCCGAGGTCTACATCCTCGCATTGCCATTCTTCGGGATCGTGACGGACGTGATTGCGGTGTTCTCACGCAAGCCGATATTCGGCTACCGCGGCATGGTATTCGCGACGATGTCCATTGCGGCGCTGTCAACCAGCGTGTGGGCGCATCACATGTTCACCACCGGTGTTGTGCTGCTTCCCTTTTTCAGCCTCATGTCCTACCTGATCGCCGTGCCCACCGGGATCAAGTTCTTCAACTGGATCGGCACGATGTGGCGCGGTTCGGTCAAGTTCGACACCCCGATGCTTTTTGCGATCGGCTTCCTCGTGACCTTCTTGCTCGGCGGCGTCAGCGGAATCCTGCTCGCCTCGCCGCCGGTGGACTTCGCCACACACGACACGTATTTCGTAGTCGCCCACTTCCACAGCGTGGTCATGTCACTGGTCATGGCCGCGTTCGCGGGGTTCTTCTTCTGGTATCCGAAGATGACTGGACGGATGCTCAGAGAGGGGCTCGGGAAGGCGACGTTCTGGCTCATGTTGGTGGGTGCGAACGTGACCTTCCTTCCTCAGTACCTCCTCGGGCTGAAAGGGATGCCGAGGCGGATCGCGGAGTATGCGGCGAGCGACGGCTTCACGACCCTGAACCGCATCTCCAGCGCAGGTTCTGTGTTGTTGTTCCTCTCAGTTGCGATCTTCCTGGTCAATGTCGTGGTGTCGTGGTGGAAACCGATTCCCGCGGGCGACAACCCCTGGGACGCGTCCAGCTTGGAGTGGGCGACGAGCTCGCCCCCGCCCCACCACAACTTCCTCAAGATCCCACCGATCAGGTCCCAACGCCCGGTCTGGGACTACAACCACCCGGAAGACCGGATAATCGAGCACGCGAAGGCGCGGCCCGGAGGGTTCGTGGCCTCGGGCGGCGTTGGCACGGTCTTGCTCGCAGACGTCAACGTTGACGGCGAGGACACCCTCGAGACGCGGGATCCCGACCGATGAAGATCGAATCCTACGTACTGCTCTTCGTCGGCTTTTTCTTCGGGCTGGTCGGTCTCGTTTATTGGCTTTGGAGCCACGAGGACGCCGGCAGCGTCATGCTTCTCGGGACGTTCCTTCTTGGCAGCGTGCCCGGGTTCTACTACCTGTGGTGGTCGCGGCGGATGCGCCCACGGCCTTCGGACGATCCCGACGCGACGCTCGAGGACGGGGCGGGCGTTGTCGGAGCCTTTCCCGGAAGCAGCATCTGGCCGTTCGTTCTCGGTCTCGGCGCGACTTTTGTCGCCTTGGCGTTCGTGTTCGGAGCCTGGACGCTCGGGGTGGGCCTCTTCCTTGCCGTCGCCGCCCTCGTCGGAGTCGTCTACGAGAGCCGGAGAGGCGGCCTGGTCTAGTTCGAACCGGGCCGCCCGTCTGGGCAGGTACCACCCTCCGGGTCAGGAGCGGTTGCAGGACCGGCGGCCGGCTGACGGCGCCGACCCTCTCGAATTGCAAAACGCAGTACGAACACGGCCAGCACGACCATCAGCACGACGAAAGTCCCGAAGCCAATCGCAAAGGCCACAGTGACGCCGAGCATCTGTCAAGGTTCTCCTGGTGGGGGGTCCTGCGTGGTCACGCGGACCAGACCTTCTTGCACGAGGCTCACGACCAGGCGTCCCTGCTTGTCGAAGATGAGCCCTCTTGCCAGCCCTCGCGCTCCGAACGCGTTGGGGGAGTCCTGATCGACCAGCAACCACTGGTCGGCTCGGAAGGGGCGGTGGAACCACATGCAGTGGTCCAGGCTGACGACCATGTTCCGCCCGTCTGTCCACCGGACCTCGTGAGGTCTTAGGACCGAGTCGATGATCGACATGTCCGAGGCGTAAGCGACCACAGCTGCGTGGAGCAGCGGGTCGTCGGCCAGCTCCCCGTCAGCGCGCACCCACAATCTCTGGCGAGTCTCTCGACTCGCTGTGGGCAGCCACGGGAGATCGCCGACGTATCGCTGATCGATCGGACGCGGCCGGTCCACCACGAACCAGTCAGGCAACTGGTCGCGATAAGGCTCGAGGCGCTCGCGAAGCGTCGGCAGGTCCTCCGGCCGGGGCACCTCTGGCATCTCGGCCTGGTGCATCGGGCCGGGGCCCTCTTCGGTGTGGAACGAGCACTGGAGATTGAAGATGGCGCGGCCGTGCTGGATCGCAACCACGCGCCGCGTCGTAAACGAACGCCCGTCGCGGATGCGGTCGACCTCGTAGAGGATCGGAGCAGTCGGGTCGCCGGGGCGAAGGAAGTACGAATGGAGGGAGTGCACCCGACCGGAGTCAACCGTCCGACCCGCCGCGACCAGCGACTGTGCGGCCACCTGACCTCCGAAGACACGTAGGCGGGTCTCGTCGAGGTTCTTGCCTCGGAAGATGTTGACCTCGATCGCCTCGAGGTCGAGTAGCTCGACCAGCCGGTCCAGAGCCTGAGTCACAGATGAGACGATAGACTTAGAGCATGGCTTCGCTAGTGAGCCGGGTTCTCGCGTTCCGGCGGACGGAGCACTTCGGGCGTCTTTGGAAGTATGCCTCGGTTTCGATCATATCGACGATCGTGTCCCAGGTGGTTCTCTTCTCGACCTACCACATCTGGAAGGTCGGGTCCGCGATGGAGTGCAACGTGATCGCCACGGCTGTCGCGTCCCTTCCGGCGTATTACCTCAATCGCACCTGGACCTGGGGCAAGACCGGCCGGTCGAAGGTATGGCGAGAGGTCGTGCCTTTCTGGACGATCTCCTTTACCGCCATGGTGATTTCGACAGCGGCAGTCGGGGTAGCCGCTCACAACGCCGACCGGATCGCGAGCGGATCCCTCGCTCGTGCGTTGATCGTCAACGGTGCCAACCTGCTCACCTATGCCCTTATCTGGACGGCTCGGTACTTCTTGTTCAACCGGTTCTTGTTCGGAGCCCGGACCCTCGATCAAGAACAAGAGTCGCCCGTTGAGCTGGAGGGGGAGACCTCGGTCTCCGCGACGGCCGATTCGGGCGTGCTCGAGTCCGGGCTTCCCACCCTCTCTGCAAGCGAGACCGTCGACCCGGTCGCTGAGGCCCGCTGACCCGGTCCTTCTACCTGGCGATGTGTTGAGCTGCCTCACGTCATTGCGGAGGGCGTGCTGTCTTCCTGAGGCTCTTCTCGCGGCGGCGCTCGGCGATAGCGAGCACCCAGGCCACGAGTGACGCGCAGAGCGCGAGTAGGACTGTCGGCAGATCACCGAAACGCGTGTACAGAGTCGTCCCGTCGCGCAGAGCGACGGTGGCGCGCAGCACGGCCGACACCGACAAGCGTGTCAGTCGGAGCACGTCTCCGCGGTTGTCGACCACCGCCGAGTACCCGGTAGGCGCCGCCTGCAACAGGTCGCGGCCCTCCTCGATCGCCTGCAGGCGGGAGGCCGCCATCTCTTGAGCGGGAGCCTGTTCGCTCGAATACGACGACGTATTCGTCGGTACGAGGATCAGCCGCCCGCCGGCTGTCACGCCAGAGCGTCCGCGGTCGGGAAAGAACGTCTCGTAGGACACGAGCACGGCTACACGTCCGACCGGCGTCGAGATCATCCCGCTCCCGTGCCCGGGGATGGCGTCTCGGGGAATCGCCTCAAGGTTTGCCAGGTGAGAGAAGAAGGACCGCCAAGGCACGTACTCGCCGAAAGGAACCCGGTGGACCTTCTCGAACACCGCTACCAGGGCACCAGATGGGGAGTAGGTGACGATCTCGTTCCGGAACTGGGTCGCGCCGACGGGCTCCGTGATACCTGCGACGAGCGTCGTGTGCAGCCTCCGGGCGATCGCGGAGAGCTGAGCGGCTTGCGGAGAGCCTTTGAGCGGCTCGCCGAGCGCCACAACGTCCTCTGGCCAGAGCACGAGTTCGACTGGCGGGTGGACTATGGTCGTCGCCCGCAACGCAGCGGCGTACACATCCGACGCCGATACCTGCACATCGGACAGGCCTCGCCGGCCCCCACCCTGCACGATGGCGACGCGCAGGGTGCGCACCGGAGGTCCGCCGTCCGCGGCGAAAGCGCCCCAGATCGCCAGCGCGACCACGACGGCCAGGCTCAGGCAACCCGCGATCAGCCCGTTGTCATGAACGCCGTGCCTACCTCGCCGCTGGAACCAGCAGGCGGCCAACTCGCTGATCGACACGCCGGCGAGGTATGTGACACCAACCAACAGGACGGTCCCACCGACGCGTGCCGTACCGACAAGGGGGCTGCCTAATTGCCCGAAAGCGATCCCACCCGGTGGCACACCGCCGAAGGGCCAGCGTTCGCGCGCCCACTCCGCGAGCGTCAGCAGGCCAGCGGTAGCCGGTGCCCGGGCGGGACCCCCCGGGACCAGCACGCAGGCGACGGCGAACATCGCCGAATGGAGGATGACAAGCCCGCTATAGCCGAGCAACGTGAACTTGTCGGCCCAGGCGAGGCCGATCGCGAACTGCCCGACACCAGCGAGGAAGCCAGCCGCTGCCCGACTCACAGTCGGCTGGCCCCTCAGGCTCCAGGCGAGAATCGCCACTCCGCACAATGCGAGGGGCCACAGCCCGAACGGTGGCAGTGAAAGGGCCACGAGAACGCCACCGCCCAAGGGGGCGAGCCATCGCGCGACGAGGACCGTGCGCCTCACAGGCGCAGACGGTCGCGAACCTCCATCGCGGCCCGCTCGCCAGTGGTAAGGCACGCCGGGATGCCGATCCCGCCCAGCGATGGTCCCGCGAGTGCGAGGGCGGGCAGCTCCCCGAGTGCCAATCGCGCCCGCTCGATCTTTCTCAGGTGCCCGGGCAGGTACTGCGGGAAAGCGCGCGGCCAACGCTGAACCATGGTTGCGAGCGGTGTGACTGTGGCACCCATGAGTTCTCGCAGTTCCCCGAGCACTGCTTCGATGAGCTCATCGTCAGACATTGTGGAGGGCCGTTCATCGCCGTACCGCCCGGTCGAGGCGCGGACGACCACTTCACCGGCGTTGGCCGCGTGGGGCCACTTGGCCGACAGGAAGGTGCAGCCGGTGATGATCCGCCGTTCGCAGCGGGGTACGAGGAAACCGCTTCCCCGGGGAAGTGATCCTGCGGCCGCGGGCCAGGCGAGGGTGATGAGAGCGACGCTGGAGTGCGGGATCGAGCCGAGCTCTGCTGCTGCCTCCGGAGCACTGTCGACCAGTAGCCGGGCGGAGACATAACCGGGTGCCGCGAGCACGACACCGTCTGCCACGATTGTCCCGTTCGTTGTCTCGAGCTCGTAGCGGTCCTGACCGCGACGGAGGGCCTTCACCTCTGTGCTTGTTCGGAGCTGCACGCCTCGGCGCCTGAGGTCGTCGACAAGGGCCTCCACAATACGGCCGAGGCCTCCCCGCATTCCGAGGAAGAAAGGCCTGGGCTTGCCGCCAGTGTTCACCGAGGGTTTCGGCATTTTTTGCGCCAACAGCCTCAAAGCGCGAGTGACGCTGCGATGGCCGACGAGAGCCCGAGCCACCTGGGGGGCCACGACGACCAGTGAGAGCTGGTCGAGACCGCCGGCGTTGATGCCGCCGAGCAATGGATCGACGAGACGCTCGACCAGCTCTCTGCCGAGCCGGCTTGTGAGTATCGACCCGGCGCTCCACTCGGGGCCACCTTTCTCGTAAGCGCCATTCGCGGGAGCAAGGCCCAGGCTCGAGGCCGAGATGGGTGCGCTCATGGCGAGTAGGTCGAGCGCCGCTCGGGCAAGCCCTCGGTTGCTCACGATCCGCGATCGGGCGAGCGCTGAAAGGTCGGGGGGCAAGCCGAGGATCAGGCCGGTCGGCAGAGGGCGGAGAGCGCCCCGCGCCACCACCGAGGCCGAGCTTGTCGCCGGAGCCACGAGATCGTCGCCTATCGCGAGCTGATCGCAGAGCTCGGTGAGACTCGGGTTCCGGGTCAGGAAGTTATCCGGACCGAAGTCGAGCGAACGTCCCCTGAACTCGCCGGAAAGGATCTTGCCCCCGAAGCGGTCACCCGACTCCAAGACGACGATCTCGAGGTTGGACTCGCCTTTGTGACGACTCGAGTGGTCGCGTAGCTCGAGACTGGCGGGCCGAGCGCCGGCGAGGGCACGGGCCGCGGCGAGTCCGCTGATCCCACCGCCCACGACAGCAACGACGCGGCTCATCGCCTCAGAGCCTCTCGGCGTAGCTGACAACGAGATCGGCGAGCGCGGCGCACATCCTTGGAGCGGCATTCAGCGACTCGGTCCGGGCGAAAGCCACACCTACCTCGCCAGCGACGCGGCTCGCCTCGATGTCCAGGTCGTAGAGGATCTCGAGGTGATCGGAGGTGAAGCCCGCCGGGCATACCACCACTGCTCTGACTCCTTCGCCCGGAAGTGCCCGCAGTCGGTCAAGGATGTCCGGGCCTAGCCACGGTTCGGACGTTCGGCCTGCACTCTGCCAACCGATGTCCCATCGACCGAGTCCGGCGGCCGACGCCACAAGCTCAGCGCTTTCGCGGAGCTGGTCTGTGTAGGGGTCACCGTCTGTCACTACGCGAACCGGGAGGCTGTGTGCGGTGACGAGAAGGATGAGCTCGCCGTTGGCCTGGGCGTCGGCGCCTGCGGTCCCGAGCGACTCGACGGCGCGGACCACGCGCTCGGCGAGGAGCTCGACGAGCACAACCTGGTCGTGCCAATGCTCGACGAACGCCGTGGACACGCCGAGGTCTGTCGCCCGCGCTCTAGCACGGGACACGTACTCACCGATACTGCCGCGCGAGTAGTGGGGCGCAAGCACGAGTCCCACCAGCGATCGCACTCCTTGCCCGACGAGGATCTCGACGGCGCTTTCGATGCGGGGGTCGGAGTGCTTGTTGCCGACGGTGCACAGGTAGCGGCCGGGAAAGCGGAGATCCAACTGCTGCTGGATCCCTGACACTTGCTCGGCGGTGTGACGCGAGAGAGGGGAGACTCCGCCTATCGCTTCGTAGCGCCTTGTCAGGTCGGACAACTGCTCGGCAGTTGGTGGACGTCCGCGACGCACGTCGGTGTAATAAGCCTCGATCTTTTCGAGCGAGGAAGGGGTCCCATAGGCCATGACGAGAACCCCGACTGGCGCCGAAGCCTGTTCCATCAGCCGGCCGCCTCGCTTTGCAGCCCGGCCGGTTTCCAGTCGTGGACGGTCTCGACCACGCGAGCGAGTACCCCGGGATCGGTCTCGGGCAGAACGCCGTGCCCGAGATTGAAGATGTGTCCGGGCTGGTCGCCCGCGTCCGCGAGGATCTTGGTCGTCTCCTCAATCACCGCGCCGACAGGTGCAAGACAAATGGCAGGGTCCAGATTGCCCTGGACGGCCTTTCCTGCGCCGATACGACCTCGGGCCACAGACAGCGGCACCCGCCAGTCGACACCCACAACGTCTGCTCCAGCCTCGGACATGAGCCCGAGCAACTCGCCGGTGCCGACGCCGAAATGGATCCTGGGCACGCCAAGGTCGGCCACGCCTTCGAGGACCTTACGCGAGGCGGCGAGAACAAAACTCGCGTAGTCCGCGGCAGAGAGCACTCCGACCCAGCTGTCGAAAAGCTGGACCGCCGAGGCGCCGGCCTCGACCTCGGCCTTCAGTGTCGCCAGTGCTATGTCGGCAAGACGATCGAGAATCTGATGCCACAGCTCGGGCTCGCCGTACATGAGGGCCTTGGTACGGCCGAATGTCCGCGAAGGACCGCCCTCGATGAGGTAGCTCGCGAGGGTGAACGGGGCGCCAGCAAAGCCGATCAGCGGGACATCCAGTTCCCTCGTAAGGATTCGGACGGTCTCCAGCACGTGCGCGAGATCGACATCGGGCTCGAGAGGCCGAAGACGGCTCAGGTCCTCAGGGGTCCGAAAAGGCGGGTCGATCACCGGTCCTCGTCCCGGCACGATCTCAACTCCGACTCCGATTGCCGCGAGCGGCACGACGATGTCGGAGAACAAGATGGCGGCATCGACCCCGTACCGGCGTACAGGTTGAAGTGTCAGCTCGGCCGCAAGTTCGGGTTTCGCGATCGCGTCCAGGATGTTGCCGTCTCCGCGCAGACGGCGGTACTCCGGGAGGGATCTCCCCGCCTGTCGCATGAACCACACCGGTGTCCGTTCGACGGGCAGACACCGGCACGCGCCGAGGAAGGGCGAATTGGGGGCTCTCACGGCACGACAGTATCCCGAGCTTGGGATGGACCTCATTTCACCGCGCTAACTGCTGGATTCGGGCGAACCTTTCGACTAGAAAGTACGCCGTGAGCGATGCAGTAGTACTGCCGCGCCCGCACAGCCGACAGCAGCCGGGGGGGCCCCAGTTGCTCGCCGTTGGCGTAGTCGTCTGGCTTGGCTCGGAATTTATGTTCTTCAGCGGCCTATTCGCCGCCTTCTTTACGATTCGCGCCCACAACATGCCGCTGTGGCCTCCACCGGGGACATTTCCTCCTGGGAGGCATCTCGACACGATCCAGGCGTTGATCTTTACCTTTGCCCTTCTGGCTTCCAGCCCGACGTTCCAGCTCGGAGTGTGGGCGCAAGAGCGCGGGCATTTCAAGGCGGCCCGCAACTGGATCATTACGAGCTTCGTCCTCGGCACGGCCTTTCTCGCGAACCAGGCTTACGAGTGGAAGACCCTTCCTTTTCGACCGCGCACTAACGCCTATGGCTCGCTCTTCTACATCATGAGTGGTCTGCACGGACTTCACGTGCTTCTCGGGCTCGTGGCCATGATCGCCCTCCTCGGACGTCTTGCCGGCTCGATCAAGGGTGGCGATCCGGGCGAGACCGCCGTGTTCCAGGCCGTCAGCTACTACTGGCACTTCGTCGATTTCGTTTGGATCGGGCTGTTCAGCGCCCTCTTCCTGCTCTCATGACCGCTTCCCACGCCTCTTGGCGGCGCGCCCTTCTGAGCCTCGCACTTGTCGTGTCGGCGAGTTTCGTCGGCGTGGTCCTGCTCGGAGGGGGGCGCACGACCGTCTCAGGCAGCGGGAGGTCGGTCGACGCCGCGAGCCTTACGAGCCAGGACAGCCCGATTCCTGCAAGTCAGCTGGCTGCCGGGCGCACTCTCTTTGTGCAGAATTGCTCGAGTTGCCATGGGATCGATGCCTCTGGAGGCAACCGGGCGCCACCGCTTCTGGGAGTGGGTGGCGCGACGATAGACCTCTGGCTTTCCAGCGGGTGGATGCCGCTGGCGGAGCCGACCGCCGAGCCCGAACGCAAGCCGGCAAAGTTCGACCGCAGCGGGGTTCTCGACATCGTGCGATACGTCACCTCACTGGCGCCATCGTTTGGCAATCCCGGGATCCCACTCGGTCTCGACATCTCGCACGCGAATGTGGCCGTGGGCTTCAGTTTGTTCGCGCTCAATTGCGCGCCCTGCCACACCATCACAGGCGCCGGCGACGCGCTCGCCGACGGAATCCAGGCGCCGCCATTGCATGGCGTGACCAAGACAATGATCTGGGAAGCGGTCCGCACCGGCCCAGGTAACATGCCGCGCTTCGGTCCCGGGACGCTCTCGAGCTCGCAGGTTGACGACATAGTCGGTTACGTCGTGAAGGACATTCAACACCCTGTCAGCCCCGGTGGGCTCTCTCTCGGAGGTGTTGGCCCGGTCGCGGAGGGCTTCGTCGGACTGTTCGTCGGAGTCGGCGCCTGCCTCCTGGCAGCTTTGTGGGTTGGCGACCGGACCGAGGACGACGAGAAGGGGGATCAACAGGACCACGGCGGCCACGGGGATCCTGAGGGTCTCAATGGCAACGAGGACGGCACGAGTGGAAACGATCACAACGAGTTGACCCATGCCTGACGAACCTGACGCCACTGCCGGATCGCAGGAGCGCGACGATCCACCTCGCCGGGTGAGGATCCCCGTGGCCTCGATCCGCACCGACGCGCCGCAGTTCCAGATAGCTGCGAGGAACCCGCGTCGGGCCGAGATCCTGGCGGGCTCCGGTTTCCTGTTGGCCGCCGCTGGCTTTGCCGGCTTCGGCGCGGCGTACTGGCAGAACTACTCCAACTTCTGGCTCGGGCTCACTTTTTCAGTCGGATTCGGCGGCCTCGGATACGGGATGGTGGTTTGGGGCAAGTATCTGATGCCAAGGGGCCCTTTCTCAGAGTCGAGGCACGACCTCGCGCCGACCAGTGTCCAGCGCGAGGAGTTCGTCCAGGACTTCGCGAGTCGCGGGAAGGTGGCAGTCGAGCGCCGGGGCTTTCTCGTCAAGACCCTCGGTCTCGCGTCCGGAATCCTGGGTGTCGTGCTCGCGATGCCGTTCATTCGTTCGCTCGGTCCGCTTCCGCACAAGGTGCTCCGCCAGACCGCGTGGCGGCGCGGCTCGTACCTCGTCGACATCACGGGACGCAAGATCAAGACGGGCGACCTCGAAGTGGGGGGCTTCACCACCGTGTTCCCGGAAACCGACATCGGGGGCGCCTACTCCCAGACCATGCTGATCCGCGTCGACCCCCCGCCCGCCAGCGGCTATCTCAAGCCCCCGCCGCAGTTCGCCAAGCAGCGGGCGACGTGGGCACCACAGGGCTATATCGCCTTCTCGAAGGTCTGCACGCATGCCGGCTGTCCCGTGGGCCTCTACCAGGAGCTCACGAAGAAAATGCTGTGCCCGTGTCACCAGTCCTTGTTCGATGTGACCGACGCGGCCACTCCCATCTTCGGGCCGGCGCCGCGACCGCTGCCTCAGCTTCCGTTGTACATAGACGACGAGGGCTATTTCCGTGCCCAGGACGGGTACGACGAGCCTGTTGGCCCCGGGTACTGGGAGCGGGGCAATGATTGACGCGCTTTTCAACTGGTTCGACGAGCGGCTTGGGATCTCGGGATCGGGTCGCAAGATGCTCAACAAGATCTTCCCTGATCACTGGTCGTTCCTGATAGGCGAGATAGCCCTCTACTCGTTCATCGTGCTCTTGGGAACGGGGGTCTTTCTTACGCTGTACTTCGTGCCGTCGAGCAAAGACGTCATCTACCAGGGCTCGTATGCGCCGCTTCGCGGCCAGCCGGTTTCTGAGGCGTTCGCCTCGACGCTGAACCTGAGCTTCGCCGTGCGCGGCGGCCTGCTCATGCGCCAGATGCATCACTGGGCGGCCAACATCTTTGTCGGGTCGATCGTTGTTCACATGCTCCGCATCTTCTTCACCGGAGCGTTCCGCAAGCCCCGCGAGCTCAACTGGATCGTCGGCTCGACTCTTCTCATCCTCGCAATCTTCAACGGCTTCCTCGGCTATTCGCTCCCTGACGACCTTGTCTCGGGAACGGGTCTCCGGATCTCGTTCTCGATCGTCGAGTCGATCCCGCTTATCGGCAGCTACGCGGCCTTCTTCCTTTTCGGCGGTAACTTTCCTGGTAACGCGATCATCCCGAGGTTCTTCATCCTCCACGTGTTGATCCTGCCCGCAGTCATCGTGGGGCTGCTGAGCGCGCACCTCGGGATGCTCGTCCGCCAGAAACATACGCAATTCCCCGGACGCGGCAACACGCCCCGTAACGTCGTCGGGGCGCCCCTGTGGCCCACCTTTGTTGCCAAGACGACGGGATTCATGTGCCTGACCGTGGCGGTCACGGGTGTCCTGAGCGCGTTCTTCCAGATCAACCCCGTTTGGCTCTACGGCCCGTACGTGCCGTACAAGGTGAGCTACGCGGTGCAACCGGACTGGTACATGGGATGGCTCGACGGCGCGCTCCGTATCATGCCGAGCTGGGAGATCGTCGGCTTCGGCCACATGATCCCCAACGTGTTCTTCCCTGCGATCCTGCTTCCGGGCATTACCTTCGGCGTGCTGCAGATGTGGCCTTTCATAGAGGCGAGACTGACCCACGACCACGCGGAGCACCAGATCCTCGATCGACCGCGGGACAGGCCGAAACGCACCGCCTTCGGGGCCGCGGTGTTCTCGTTCTATTTCGTGTTGTTCGGCGCTAGCGCTACCGATGTCCTGGCCAACTACCTGTCGATTTCACTGAATGTCGTACTCACGTCCTTCCGCTTCCTGGCAGTCATCGTGCCTTTGGTCGTGTTCCCGGTCACCTTCCGCATCTGCAAGGAGATGCAGAGCGTGCCAACCGCCGGGAAGCGCAAGCGCGCCAATGTCGTCCTTCGTTCGGCAGAGGGCGGCTACTCGACTGTTCCTTCAGAAGAGCGACCCGGCGATACGGTGCCGAGGGTGGACCCACTGCCCCTCGACGAAGACTTCCAGTTCGTAACCGTGTTGGCTGGCGCCGTGGCTGCGGGCGACGGGCAAGCGGGGAACGGACACGTCGAGGATTCGGAGCCGGTGCCGCCGGACGAGGTCCACGACGGCCGTCGGCGAGGCGGGATCTTCAAGATCCCCCGCGCTTACCGCTGAGACATACGGCCGACGAGCTGACGAGGCGGCAGTTGAGAATTCTGCTCGCTTGTTGACGCAGCGCATGAGCCATGCGACCGGGTCGCGACAAGGTCCACAGAGTGTTCGGGTGGTCACGCGCCAACTTTGTCTCGCCCCGTAGGTTCACCGGGGCAGAGGGACTTGTCGAGTCCTCTGCCTCGGGCAGCAGTTCCTTGTGACCTTGCTACCGCGGGCGTGAGGCGCTTATCCGTCGCGCTTCAGATGTGCTCTTTGGTCTTGTCTTCTTCCCGGGTTTTCGCGGGAGAGCATCCCGCGCCGGGTGGTCCTTGGTGGGCGTGCTCGAGTCGACCAGGATCTCCAGTACCTCACCGATCGATCGTTCTCGACCCACGGCTCCTGGTAGCGGCAGGTGGCCTTGGATCTGGTAGCGGTTGCGACGTCCGTCCTTCTCCTTGGTGACGTAGCCGGCCGTGATCAGGTCGGTGACAATGCCAAAGACGCTTCGTTCGGTGATGTCCAGGGTGGCGGCGATGTCGCGGAGGCGCACGCCCGGATCGTGTGCGATGCAGACGAGGACTCGGGCGTGGTTTGTGAGAAAACTCCATTCCCTCATGGGGCTACCGTAGCAGATTCCGGAAAGGAGTTGCTAGTGTTACAAATCTAGGTTAAAGTGGTGGAATCGTCGCCGACCGTATGTGGCCTCGAGCTACGGCACAAGACGGAGACCCAAGAGATGGGTCCTACTGGAAGGCCTCAGCACCGTCGCGATGATGGAGGAAGAACTACATGTCTAGGTCACTCAATTCGCCGCGCGAGAACGCGGGTCGGCGCACGGTGCGGGTCGGAGTGGCCCTGATCGCCGTTCTTGGCGTGCTCGTTGGCCCACTCGCATTAGCCGCCTCGGCAGCAACATCGCCACATGCGACGTCACCTGTCATGGGCTCTTACGTCACAGTGACACCGTTCCGCATCACCGACACCCGGCCGAACTCGGGTCAGCCGAACGCGGGCAAGGCCCTGGCAGCGAAGTCCACACTGAATGTGCAGGTGACAAGGGTGGGAACGGCGCCCATACCCGCCGGAACGGCGGCCGTGGTTCTGAACGTGACCGCGGTCGACCCAGTTGACTCAGGGTTCCTGACCGTATTTCCTGAGGGGATCACGATGCCAGTGGTCTCCAACCTCAACTTCACGCCCGGCGTGACGGTCGCGAACCTCGTGACTGTGCCGTTGAGCTCTTCTGGAATGGTGTCGATCTACAACTACGCCGGTAGCACAAATGTCGTGGTCGACGTTGAGGGCTATTACACGAGCGTTCCTTTGGCCAACGGGAGCGGTCTGTACAACTCCCTCTCCCCCGTGCGTATTCTGGGCGCCCTGTCGTCCGGCTACGCGGTAGGACCGAACACGAGTCAAGACGTCACAGTGACGGGAAGTAGCACGGCCGTTCCTGCCAACGCGACCGCCGTTGTTGTCAATGCGACGGCCGCCCAGGGAACGAAGACGAGCTTTCTCACCGTCTACCCGGCGGGTGTGACCATGCCGACCGCATCAAACGTCAACTTCGTGGCGAAACAGGTTGTCGCGAACCGGGTGACGGTCGGGGTCGGCACCTATGGTCGGATTGAGGTCTACAACCACACCGGCACGGTGAAGGTGGACATTGACGTGGACGGCTATTACACCGGCACGGGTGGCACAGGTTCAGCCTTTGTGCCGATCACCCCGGTCCGCCTGACTGACACTCGTGTGTCCACCAACGGGACCTCGAGCGCGGCGAACACTTCGGAGGAGTTCAACCTCTCCACCGCAGTCAGCGGTATCCCGACCACTGCTGCTGCCGTAGCGACCAACGTCACGGTTATCCCGAGCGGCGATCCGGGTTATCTCACCGTCTATCCTTCGTCGGACTCGACGGTGCCGGTCTCCTCTGATGTGAACTGGGCCGCGGGCGGGTCCCAAGCCGTGCCGAACTTCACGGTTGCAGACACAGCCGGTACCGGCAGCGTGGAGGTCTACAACAGCCACGGTGCAACGATCAACCTCCTGATCGACGCTTTCGGGTACTTCGTGCGTCAGCTCCCGACGAGCGTCACCGTCTCGGAGTCACCTACCACGGTCACTTACGGTCATGAGTCGGCGTCGCTCTTCTCCGTCACAGTCGCGACCAACTACGGCGAGCCAGTGCCAAACGGCGAGACAGTGACGACGACAGTCGGTTCTGTCACCTGCAAAGTCTGGCTGAAGAGTGACAAGGGGACTTGCACGATCGACAACACCGCCTTGGCCGTCGGCTCGTACCCGGTGTCGGCCACCTATGGAGGTGACGCCAACCTGAGCTGGTCCAGCAGTTCAAGCTCCTCGAAACTGACCGTCAGCAAGGACAGCACGAACAGCACAACGGTTTCGGAGTCACCGACGAGCGTCACCTACGGAAGCGAATCGGCGTCGGTCTTCTCCGTCGCCGTCACAACCCACTACGGCGAGGCAGTGCCCGACGGCGAGACAGTGACGACGACAGTCGGTTCTGTCACGTGCAAGGTCTGGCTGAAGGGTGACAAGGGGACATGCACGATCGACAACGCGGCCTTGGCCGTCGGCTCGTACCCGGTGTCGGCCACCTATGGAGGTGACGCCAACCTGAACGGGACCAGTGGGACGAGCGCCTCGAAGCTGACCGTGAACAAGGACGCCTCGCTCACTTCAGCCTCAGAGTCACCGACCATCGTCACCTACGGAGACGAATCGGCGTCGGTCTTCTCGGCCGCCATCACCACCCATTATGCCGAGACGGTGCCTAATGCCGAGACCGTGACGGTGTACGTCGGTTCGGCCAAATGCACTGTGTCGCTCTCGGGGGGCAAGGGGACTTGCACGATCGCCAACACGGCCCTGGCCGTGGGCACCTATTCGGTGTCGGCCAACTATGGCGGTGACGGCAACCTCAATAGCTCCAGCGGCTCGAGCGCCTCGAAACTGACCGTGGAACACACCGCCTGAGGTGGTGCTTCCAATCCACAAGTCCAGCCATCCTTCGAATCGGTTTCACGATCGGGGATGGCTGTCTGTTTGCGGCGGTCAGACGGGAGTTTCGCCCGGCTTTCCCGTGACCCGGTCAGCAGTGGCGCAGCTCTAGGACGCTCCCGAAGTGTCCGGCGAAGGGCCTGAGCACCCGGGGCGCCCGCGCTCGAGTCCTGTGGGGCCATCGTTCGCGACTCGAGTGAGCTTTCGTGACGCCACCAGCCTGGACATCACCCAGGTGAAAGCATCTTTGGCGTCGTTGGCGACCCGATCCGGCCGGCTAGGTCCGAAGAGAGGGACCAACAACTCGGCAGGGATTGATCCTGTGTTGTCATCGGGCCTCGGCTGGGAACACGTGATTGCAAGCCGGCAGTGCGGCCCAAGGTGAGCTCGGCGACCCAAGCGTTCGATGGTCAGCTATCAGAGCTCTTCGGGCCGAGAGCCGTGACGGCCTCACCGACCGAAGGAAAGAATCGGTCGGAGCCGATACGTTCGAGCAGGCCGCTTCGAGCCAAACCTTGGCGCAGGCGTGACCCTGACCGGGCCACCGCGACTTCGACGCGGTCCCGATCGAGTTGGTCGAGCACTCCGCGAAGCGCGCGTGACCCGGTGTAGTCAATGTCGCTCATGCCCAGGGCGTCGAGAACGAGGAGCTTGGGCATCTCCTCGGCGCGGGCGAGAGTTCGATCTACTTCGGCCTTGAAGTGGATCGCGTTCGCGTACCAAAGCGGCGTGGCAAAGAGCACCACCAGGACTTCGGGCACCTGGTCGACGTTGGCTGCGCTGCTCAATGGCGCCCAGCTGGTCGTACCCGCGATGCGGCCTAGAACGTGCATCTGCGGGTGAGCGCTGAGTCGAGTGCGGTCGAGGACTGCTAGGCCAACGGCGACGCCTATGCCCTGCTCGACCCCGACCAGAGCGACGGTGAGCAATGTGATCACCGTCAACCCAAACTCGAACAGGTCGAAGTGAGCGATGGATACCACGTCGCGGAGATGGAAGATCCGCGTCGCCACGAAGATCAGCACTCCGGCCAGAGTGGCCAGGGGAACGTCCTTCAACAGACTCGAGGCCGGGATCAGCAATGCAAGGGCGGCGGCAGCGCCGAGACCGGCAGCCTGAGTGCGGCCACCGGATGAAGCCACAATTGCCGTCCGGGCAGGGCTTGCGTTCACGGGAAAGGAGCCGCAGAGCCCCGCCAAGATGCTTCCCGCACCTACCCCGACAAAGTCTCGCCCAACGTTCACCTCGTACCCGCCCTGGTCGGCAAACGCGCGGGTCGTTGCGGCCGACTGGCTGAGAACGACGAGAGCGACCACCGCGGCGACCGGGAAGACGCTTCCCAACGCCGACCACGACAGGCCGTCCAAGCCAAACCGCGGAGCGCCGTGAGCGAAGCTCCCGAGCACGGCAACACCGTCGGAGTGAAGACCGAGACCGCCCACGACGATGGTGGAACCGATCAGCGCCACGAGCGCGCCAGGGAGCTTGCGGTCGATACGTTCGGAGACAGCGACCACGACGAAGGTGCTCACGCCGATGCCGAGGGCCCAGGCGTTGGTGTGGCCGAGTCGCCCCACCACCGTCTCGAGTCGATGAAGCGTGGAGCCGCTGATGGACGGGATGCCCAACAGGTCGGGGAGCTGGTGCACGACAATTATGACCGCCACGCCGGCGAGGAAACCGGTGATGATCGGCGCGGAAAGGAAATTGGCGATCCAGCCGAGCCTCAGTAGGCCGACGAGAACCACGATCACGCCGGTCATGACTGCGAGGAGTCCGATCAGGTCGACGTAGCGGGCCGAGTTGGTCGAGGCGAGGTGCGCGATCCCAACAGCGAAAAGCGGCGCAATCGTCGAATCCGCCCCAACCGACAGTTGCGGGTTGGACCCGAGAACGGCGAAGAGCAACGTGCCGGCGATGAAGGCGTAGAAAGCGGTGACCGGGGGCATACCGGCGAGCCTGGAGGTCGCCAGCTGTTCAGGTACCGCGATCGCGAGCAGCGTCACCGCGGCGAGCGCGTCTGCCCCAGCAAATGACGACTTGTAGTTATGAAGAGACGAGAAGACCGCCGGGAGCTTGTACCGGTGCCCGGGCGTGCCGAGAACGGGACGATGAGGGCTGGTCGCTGCCACCGGATCATCATCGCTGATCGTTGGACATTTGCACAGGCTTCGTGACGCGACTCGGACAATGGTCGCCTGGAGCGGGAGACGACTCTGCCGGCTAGTCACGTCTCGGGACAACCGTCCACGATGTCCCGAGACATAGTCTCCGATGTTTCGCGACATCACAGAGAGCCGGTGGTGGGACTCGAACCCACGGCCTGACGATTACAAGTCGCCTGCGCTTCCTCTGCGCCACACCGGCACCGTCCTGAGCTTCGCGCCCAGATGTATTGATGACCAGCCTAAGTTCAGTCGCGAGCCGTGTCGGCACCGGATCCGGTCCCCGATTTGTCGGGAGGCAGGATCCGGACGGAACCGGTTTCATCGGGGGGCACGATGCGAACGTTGCCGACCTCGCCCTGTGGCAGGTCTAGAGCCGTTCGCGTCTTGTCCGGCAGGATACGGACGGTGCGGGTTTGGTCAGGCGGCAGGATCCGAAAGCTACCGCTCTCGCCGACGAGCTCGGGGTGAGCAGCAGGTCCCGGACCGACCGGCCCTCTATGGCGGCCACCTCCGATGAGGAACTCCAAGGGGGATCGCGCAACTAGATGCGCCAGCTTGCGCAGCGGCCCGATCGCGAAGGGATAGACCACAAGACTTACGAGCGTTCCGATCAGCAGACCACCAGCCGCGTCGCTGGGATACGCCGTACCGGTGTAGACGACCGACAAAGCGACGACGATGGCGACCAGAGTCGCGACCGCCGCCATGAACTGGGCGCGGCTCAGCCAGAGCCCCGTGGCAACGGCTCCCGCGATCACGGCGTGCTCGTTCGGGAAGCTGAACCCGGTTGGTCTTGTGACCAGCACTAATGCCCGCGGGACGACAGCGAAAGGCCGGGCGCGTGCAACGAGGTGCACGACCAGGAGAGACACCGCGTAGGCCAAGGCGGCGCCCAGCGCAGCCCACAGAAGGATCGCGATCCTGTCAAGGTCGGTGCCGCCGAAACCGGCCACTCGTGCGCGAACCAGAGCAACCAGGAGCAAGAAGGCGATGATCACAAGTGCTAGCGGGCGGGCGAAGAACGCCATCAGGCCGTGCGCCCACGCGGTTCGCGTGGCGAAGCGATTGACATCGAGGTACCAACCTCTGTCCACTGCGAAGGCTCCCGAGGACGGACCTGACTCCCGCCCGGATGGCGAGACGCCCAAGAGCCCCAGGGTATCCACGAAACTCGCATCGCGGTGGTTGGCTCCGATAAACTTTCACTCGGGCTTCCTTAGGGGGCCGCGTCCCGGCATCTCGAGAGTTCGACTGCGTCTTTCAGGTTGCCGTGTGCCGCGGTCGAATGCGAGAAGTCCCCAAGCCACTACGCCAACTGGGTAGCGTAGCGACCCGCGATCTACAAGGGAGAAGAAAGACCGATGAGGATCCTCGTACTCGGTGGCGACGGTTATCTTGGCTGGCCAACGGCACTGCACCTTTCTGCGCGAAACCACGACGTCGGTGTCGTGGACAACTTTGCTCGGCGCCTGTACGACTGCGAAATGGGAGTCGACAGCCTGGTGCCCATCCGCCAACTGCAGAGACGGGTCACGACCTGGAAAGAAGTATCGGGTCACACCGTGCAGCCGTTCATAGGCGACCTCACAGACGAGGTGTTCGTCGAGGAAACCATCCGAGAGTTCGCCCCTGAGGCAATTGTCCACTTCGCCGAGCAGCGGTCCGCTCCGTATTCGATGATCGATCGCAAACACGCCGTCTACACCCAGGTGAACAATGTCGTTGGCACCTTGAACCTGCTCTACGCCATCGCCGAGATCGATCCCTCGATCCATCTCGTCAAGCTCGGCACCATGGGCGAGTACGGAACGCCGAATATCGACATCGAAGAAGGCTTCATCGAGATCACCCACAAGGGCCGTACGGACATACTTCCCTACCCGAAGCAGCCCGGTTCCTTCTACCACCTGTCGAAGGTCCACGACAGCCACAACATTCACTTCGCCTGTCGCATCTGGGGCCTTCGGTCGACCGACCTCAACCAAGGGATCGTGTACGGCCAGGAAACTCCCGAGACGATGCTGCACCGTGACCTTCGGACCCGCTTTGACTACGACGGGGTGTTCGGAACGGTGCTGAACCGCTTCGCAGTTCAGGCGGCGGTCGGCTACCCACTCACCGTCTACGGCAAGGGCGGCCAGACGCGCGGCATGCTGGACATCCGCGACACGCTCGCCTGTGTCGAGTTGGCCTGTGTCAATCCGCCAGAACCCGGCGAGTATCGAGTCTTCAACCAGTTCACCGAGTCGTTTTCGGTGATCGATCTTGCAGAGTGGACCGCGAAGATCGCTGGAGGCGATGTCACGATCGACAACGTTCCCGACCCGCGGGTCGAGAAGGAAGAGCACTACTACAACGCGGTGGCAACACAATTGCCGGCACTCGGGCTCAAGCCCCACTTCCTCGAAGACGCCACTATCGAGGTGTTGATCGAGACAGCCAAGCAGCACAAGGACCGTGTGGAGTTCGATGCCATCCGGCCCACGGTCAATTGGCGGTCGACCAAGAGCCAAGTGAGCGTCGCGAAGGGCGCTGCCGGAGATTGACCGGCCCGGCGGCCGCTTCAGGCCCACGACATCTTCACAATCGATACTGGAGACTGTGTTGTCGCGCGGCGACTGAATGTTTCGGGTCCCTACCGACATGGCCATCGGCCTCCCTCACGGCGGAGTTGGCTGGGACCCATTAGCTTTTTCGGCGATGACTGCAGGCAAGCGACGAGGGAGCTTTCCGTCCGCGCGCCGGTCGACGAGACGCGTCGTGCTCGTAATAGTCGGCGTCGTCGTGTTCGCGATCGTCGTTGCCGAAGTAGCAGCGGACGTGGTCAACTCCGGTGCCATTGCGGCCCGTGTCGCGGCCCAGACCTACGTCGCAGAAGTCGTGCCAGTTATCGACGAATCGTCGATGCTTGCTGCGACGATGAGCCTCGTACGCAACGGCACGGGTTCGCTTGATCGGACGGGGCTCGAGGCGGACCTGGGTCGTCTTGTCGCTGGAACATCAGCGAGCGTGGCCGAGCTCGGCACTCTGGGCGTTGCTGCGCCCATCTCCCGGTCTGCTCAGCTGCTCAAGGCCACCCTCACCGACCGTGCGGACGCCGCGAGAACGCTCACCGGCGCAATCGAGTTGGCCATAGGACCAGCCGCCTCTGCTGGGGGATCCGCCGTTTCGGCCCTTCCGGCTTCGGTTGTTCGGGCTCGCGCCCGGGCTGCGACACTCATCATCAATGCAGGCGGGGAGTTGATGTCGAGTGATCGGGACTACCGCAGCTTTGTGACCTCCCTGCCGCGTTCCAGCAAGAGCGACCGGCTCCCCGTCTCGAAGTGGGTTACACAGCCCGCCTTGTGGGGGGCCGCGCCGGTTACGACCTGGGTCGCACAGCTGTCCGGAGGAGCAAAGCTGCGGATCCACGAGGTCCTATCGATTGTCGCCGTCACCGTGCAGCCGCCGGTAGTGAGGATCACCGGGCTACCGACGGCTACCACCTTTGCGACGACGACATCCACGTCCACGTCTACTTCGACGACGACGACACTCACCACGATCCCTGGGACGACGACATCGCCGACCACTACGTCCACGTCAACGACCACTTCGTCGACGACAACGACCTTGCAGCTCCCGCCGTTGGAATCCACCTCGGTTCTTCCGCCAACCCATCAGGTCTCGGTCGTCCTGGTGGTGGCGAACGCTGGGAACGCCCAGATCTCGGGCGTATGGGCTGCGGCGTCTGTCGTCGCCGAATCAGCGGTCAGCCGCAACCCGGGTTCGAGCTCACCGATCCACTCCACCGCAGTCGGCATCGGTGGACTTGCGCCGGGGTCGTCGGTCGAAGTCACCCTGCGGCCGCTCGCAGTCGCAGCAGGCGACTCCTACGAGCTCTGGGTCTCTGTCGGCACCGGCCAACTCCCGGCGCGACCCGTGACGAGCCCATCGAAAGGTGTAGGACAGACAGACGAGGTCAGGATCAGGGTCGCATCGGAGTGACCGGTCCCCCGGGCCCGGGGTCGCGACGCGGCGCCAGCTCCGGTATGTCAGTCCGCTGGCGCCACGCGTCCTCGGCACGGGTGGCGACCTCGCGAAGTGGCCGACCCGTCTGCGAAGCCACATGAGCGGCGTCGGAATGCTCGACTTTGACTCGACCGGGGCTGACCTTGACCCGCACGCGGTAGCCGTCGACCTCGACCTCAACGAGCTCACGTGGCGCTGCCCAACGCTCGACGGCGTGCGCACGAACCCCTAGGCTGCCCGTTTCGGCCGCCAGACGGTGGCGGAGATCACCGACGAGTACAGGGTCGCACAGGACGTTGAGAACGTGGCCCGGTCTTCCCTTCTTCATCAGTACCGGAATGACCCACGCGTCCAGCGCGCCGTCGTCGAGCAGCACGGCGACCGCATGGGCGAGCGTCTCACCGGTCACGTCATCGAGATTCGCCTCTAACTGGACGAGTTGCTGACCGTTACCGAGCGATGAAGCGCGGACTGACTCCGCCGGGACGCCTATCACCACCTGGGTGCAGTTCGGAAGGTCGTCCAGCTCTCGCGACCCGGCCCCGAAGCCGGTCGCCTCGATCGTCATGGCCGGGATCGGTCCGAACGCGGAGCCCCAGGCGGCCAGCATGGCCGCGCCCGTCGGGGTCGTGAGCTCTACTGCGACGTCGCGTCCCTCGGTGGGGATCCCTTCAAGCAGCTCGACGACTGCCGGAGCGGGGTTAGGCAGGAGGCCGTGTGCGCTTCGGACCATTCCGAGCCCGGTGGCCACCGGGCTCGCGGTCACCGTACTCACCTCGAGCAGCTCCAGTGCCGAGGCAGTGCCGACGATGTCCACGATGGTGTCATGGCCGCCGATTTCGTGGAAGTGCACCTGCGAAGGTGGCCGCCGATGAAGGCGCCCCTCGACAGCCGCAAGAAGCGAGAACGCCGCGACAGCGCGTTCACGCACTCGATCGGGCATCCGAGCTTCCTCGAGGATGCCCATCACGTGTGGGAACGTCCTTACTACAGAGTCATCGCGGACTTTGACGACGGCTCGCGTTGCGGCGATGCCATTTCGCAGCACGGGCTCGAACCCGAGTGACCATCCGTCGATGGGAAGGCGATCGAGCATGTGCCCGAGCTCGCCGGGATCGGCTCCGGCATCGACGAGGCTCCCAAGCGCCATGTCTCCCGCGATGCCCGAGAAGCAGTGAAACCAGGCGACACGTCCCACGGTCCCGCTCCCACGTCCCCTGTTGGTTGCCACCTCGTCGCTCCGGTCGTTTCCACTGGTCATCGGAGCACCCTTGCCACCGCACATGCCGCACCAAAACCGTTGTCGATCCCGACGACTGTGATCCCTGCTGCGCACGAGGCGTGCATGGCTAGCAATGCTGTCACTCCCTCCAGCGAGGCTCCATAGCCGACGCTCGTTGGTACCGCGATCACAGGTGCGGGTGTCAAGCCGGCAACGAGGCTGGGCAGAGCACCTTCCATTCCGGCGATGACGATTACGACATCCGCGTTCGTGACGGCTTCGATCGACGCGAAGAGGCGATGTACACCGGCCACCCCGCAGTCGCCGAGCAGCGACGGCGAGAAGCCGAAAGCGCGAAGGACAGCAGTGCATTCCTCGGCCACCGGAAGATCGCCGGTCCCGGCCGTGCAGATGAGCACGCTCCCATTCCGATCCGGCTGCTGTCGCCAAACGACCGTGGAGAGGCGGCCCAGCTCCGGCTCCAAGGGTGTCCGGCGTCCTCCAGGCGAAGCTTCGAGTGACGCGGCGACCTGTGCCTGGTCAGCCCGAGTCAGCAGGACTGGACCACCGCCACTGGCGGCGAGCAGCTCGGCAACGATTGCCGCGCACTGCGCGGGCGTCTTGCCAGGCCCGTAGACGGCCTCAGGCAGCCCTTGGCGAAGGGTCCTGTGATGATCGACCTTCGCAAAGCCCAGCTCCGTGAACGGCAGCATCCTCAGTTGCCTCACGGCGTCGTCAGGCGAACAGGCGCCAGATTGAAGATCCTCGACCAGTCTTCTGATTGCTAGCTCGTCCATGGGTATTACTATCCTGCCCTCATGGCCACACCCGTGCAGACTTGGAAGCGGATCGCGTTTCTCGGTCCCGAGGGCACTTTCAGTCAAGAAGCCCTCTTATCGGTCTCGATCCTGGCCAATGCTGAGCCCATCGCGATGTCGACGATCGCCGACGCCCTCGATGCAGCAAATGAGTGCGAGGTCGACGCGGCGTTCGTCCCGATCGAGAATTCGATCGAGGGCACGGTCAGCGCAACCCTCGATCACCTCGTCTTCGACGCCGAGCTGTTCATTCAGTTGGAGCATGTGCTCGACATCCATCTTGATCTTCTCGCGCCGGATGGGACCGATCTTGCCGACATTCGGCGGGTCGTCTCCATCCCGGTCGCGCTCGCCCAATGTCGTCGTTTCCTGCACGAACGTCTGAACGGCGTGGAGTTGGTGCACGCGACCTCGACCGCAGAGGCGGCCCGGATGGTCGGTGAAGCCGAGCCGGACGGGACCGGGGCGATTGCACCCGCCATAGCGGGGCGCCTCTATGGCCTCGAGACCGTCATGGAACAGGTGGAGGACCATCCGGGTAACCAGACTCGTTTCGTGCTGGTGGCGCGAGGGATGTTGTCGCCTCCCACGGGCCACGACCGCACGAGTCTGGTGTGCTTTCAGCAGGCAGACCGTCCCGGCAACCTGCACCAGATTCTCGGCCAGTTCGCCGCGCGGAACCTGAACCTCACCAAGATCGAGTCGCGTCCGACCAAACTCGGCCTTGGCGACTACTGCTTTGTCATCGAGCTCGAGGGTCACTTGAGCGACGAGGTCGTTGGCGACTGCTTGAAGCAACTGCACAGCGAGCTCGCCTCGGTGAAGTTCCTCGGTTCCTACCCGGCATTCGGGGAGCGTGGGCCCAAGCGACGCGAGCAGATAGCAGCTGCGCGCGCGGAAGCCGACGCTTGGTTGCGAAACCTTCGGTCGCGGGTCCGGCCCGAGGAGGATTAGTAATTGGCGGACGGTCGCGCGGAGGTCGTGAGGCCGAACTTGGCGCACGCGAGCGGCTCTACGCGCACGCGTAACCAGGTCAGCGAACAGCCTCTCTGTGCTGGGCGTTCGTGGGGACTGGCCGAGTTTGCCGGGGATCGCGCTATCCATCCCCGGCGGGCCGCCTGCGGCAACGCTGAACGCAGCAAGCCGTGGCGGTGTCATCTCTCCTGCCGTTGGGCCGCGCCGGATCAAATCGGTGGCGCTGCGCCCTGTAGTTCGGGACGGCTTCGGAAGGCGCCTTGATGTTAAGACCAGCTCGCAAATGGGTGATCTGGGCGTCCCGGTTCTTGACACAGCCAAGATCGCTAGACGTATCCGAGTCGGAAGGGCTCGGCGCTGACCGACCACCGCACCGCACCGTTATGCGTTGTTGTTCGTGTGCCAACGTCGTCGTTCAGTCCGCGTAATCTGTACTTCGCGACTGCCCCCGAACGGCACATTCGGGCGCGTTGAACACTTGGCAGAAAAGTCGTAGTCCGGGTGAACACCAACAATCCCGGTACGTGACCTGCCAAAGCCGGCGGTCTGGCCAGGGAACCGCCACCCGCTGTCAGTGGGTTCGGTAGACCCGATTGGTGGCCGTACAGCTATACCCGTGGTTGGGCAGAAGGAATCTGGCCCGACGTGTCGAAAAATCGTCTCCAGCTTCAACACCCTGGTGGGCGGCACCGCCGGGGTGCTCCCGACGAGGAAGGACGGCGTTATGCGATTCATGCTCATTCAGAATTATGGCGGGGTCGAGTTGGAGTCGACACCCATGACCGAGTGGACCCCCGAGGAGATCAAGGCGCACATCGCGTTCCAGATGGCGCTCAACCAGGAGCTCGGTGAGAACGGCGAGCTGGTGGATGCCCAGGGACTTGCCGGGCCCGATCAGGCCAAGTTCGTCCTCTCCGATGGGGCCAGCCCACCCGTCGTGACCGACGGGCCGTTTCCCGAAGGTAAGGAGCTGCTAGCGGGCTATCGCATCGTGGACGTCGAATCGACGGAACGGGCCGTCGAACTCGCCGCCCGGATCTCGGCGGCACCGGGACGAGCCGGTGCTCCAATCGGACAGCGCATCGAGGTTCGCGAGGTGCTGAGCGCACCCGATCCCGAACTGTGAGCAGGGCGTCGGGCACCGAGGGACTGCTGCGCGAGTTGGCGCCACAGGCCCTCGGTGCAGTCGCTCGGCGCTACGGGAACTTCGCGGATGCCGAAGACGCTGTGCAGGAGGCACTCATAGTCGCCACCGAGAAGTGGCCGGTGAGCGGAGTGCCCGAACATCCAGTGGGCTGGCTGATCAGAGTGGCCTTGCGGCGCATGGGGGAGCAGTATCGACGCGATGATGCCCGACGCAGGCGTGAGGAGCTCGCTGGATCGTGGTCTCGGAATCCTCCGGATCCGGCACCGGGGTCCGATGACACCCTCATTCTCATGTTCATGTGCTGTCATCCGGCGCTGACTCCAACCGGCTCGATCCCGTTGACCCTTCGGGCGATCGGCGGACTCACGACACGCGAGATTGCCGCTGCGTTTCTCGTGCCCGAAGCGACGATGGCCCAGCGGATAAGCCGGGCCAAGGCGAAGATCCGAGAATCCAACGAACCCTTCGAGCTGCCTCCCGAATCCGAGTGGTCCGAGCGGCTCCGGTCCGTACTCCACGTCCTCTATCTGTTGTTCAGCGAGGGCTACACGACGAGTGGCGGCGACGAGCTCACCCGCACCGACCTCTCGGGCGAGGCCATCCGCCTTGCTCGGGCGACCCATCATGCTCTCCCCCAGGAACCGGAGGTCACAGGTCTGCTGGCTCTGATGCTCCTGACCGATGCCCGACGACCGGGCCGAACGGACAGCGACGGCGCTCTCATCCCATTGCTCAAGCAAGACCGCACCCGATGGGATCGGAACCGCATCGGTGAGGGCGTGGCACTCATTACCGGGGCCCTCGAGCAGCACCGAGTCGGGGAATATCAACTGCAAGCAGCGATTGCCGCCGTTCACGATCAGGCGCGGCTCTCCGCAGACACAGACTGGTCGGCGATCCAATCGCTGTACGCCCGATTGGAACACATGACAGGCAATCCCATGGTGAGGCTCAATCGGTCGGTGGCCGTGTCTATGCTCGACGGGCCCAGAGCTGGGCTGGAGCTGCTCGATGGACTAGCCGATCGCCTTGGTGGCCATCACCGCTTTCACGCAGTTCGGGCACACCTCCTCGCTGAGGCTGGAGACACCGAGGCTGCAATCACCGAGTTTCGATATGCGTCGCAAGAGGCTACCAATCTGCGCGAGCGCTATTACCTAGCAACGGAGGCCGCCCGGCTCGCAGAGTGATGGCAGCCACCGAACTCTTCGGCGGCTTGGCGTCTCAGGTCAACTTGGGAATGCTCATCCATCACGAACGGCGTCACCTACGCCGGTGAGTTGGGGAACGGCGCCACCTCGGAGGCACTGTCCGTGACGCCCCGGCTCCACATCGTGGGCAAGAATGGGTGAGGCTGAGCAACTGGATCACATCCCACAAGTTCATCCACTGGCTGATGACTGCAGCCGTTGTACTCGCAGTGGTGCTCCCGGTCTGGGCAAATGGGCCATCGGCCGATGTGGCCCGTTTCTGTTCTTGCCGTCCTCGTCGTGGGCGCCGCGGCTGCCCTCATGCCACGTGCGCCATGCCCGTGCACCCGGCTCCGGCGTCGACCTCGCCAAGCGACGGACATCGGCAACAGATCCGGTCAGCCTGCCGGAGGTGACTCCGATCGCCGGCTCGGAGGGGAGCGCTGGTCGGCACGACGCCGACCCAAGAAGGATTAGTAGTTTCGGTGTCGATTCCGCCCTGGCTGTTCGTGGACATGGTGAGTGGTGCATAGGGCACTGCCGCCGAACGAAAGGGATAGCCATGTCTTCCGTTGCCACGTTTCGCCACGTCACTGCTGAGCACGCCTCACTGTGGTTGACCGGCACGCTGGCGCGTACCACGGTCTCGGTCGGTGTCGTGGCTGCAGTGGTAACGACTGTCGGTGCGGTTGGTCTGCGCGCAGCGGGGGTCCCACTGGCCGTTGATGGCAGGATCCCACTGGCGGGTTTCGCCCAGGTCACATTTGTGGCCGCTGTCATCGGCGGGGTGTTCGTTGCCTTGCTGAACCGGCGTAGCTCTGCTCCACGTCGGCGGTTTGTCGAGTGGACGATCGGGCTGACGGCGATCTCCTGTGTCGCCCCGGCAACGTTCGCGGACACGACCGTCAGCAGGGTCGCGCTTGTTGGCTTGCACCTGGTCGCAGCGGCGATCATTGTTCCGGCGCTGGCACGACACGCCAACTGACCCGAATCCAACTTGCTAAACGAAAGGAGCAACCAAGATGCCGCAATATCTGATCTCCGTCTGGCATGACGACACGTTCGAGGTCGACTTCTCCACTCCCGACGCGCAGCGCCTCGCTGCTCAGGTGGACGCGTTCAACAACAATCTGCAACAGGCTGGCGCCTGGGTGTTCGCTGCGGGCCTGCACCCCGCATCATCGGCCACGGTCGTGCGATCCTCGGGAGGAGAGGTATCGATGACCGACGGGCCCTACGCCGAAACCAAAGAACAGATGGGTGGCTTTTGGATCATCGAAGCCGCCGATCTTGATGGGGCGCTCGAATGGGCCGCGAAGGCAGCCGCGGCGTGCGAGGGACCGGTTGAGGTCCGGCCTGCACAAGGGTGACTGACGGTCTCCAGGAGGTCTTTCGCCGCGAAGCCAGCCGCTGCACCGCCACCTTGATCCGCGTCCTCGGCGACATCGACCTCGCCGAGGACGCGGTGGCCGAAGCGTTCACCATCGCCGCGGAGCGGTGGCCAAAGACGGGGATACCGCCCAACCCGGGCGGTTGGATCACCACGACCGCCCGCAACCGCGCCATCGACCGGCTCCGACGTGAATCAACCCGCGGCGAGCGTCATCTTGCGGCCCATCGACTCCACACCGACAGCATGGACCCTGACCACAATCCGCAACTCGACAGGCTGGACGACTTCGTCGATGTCGTCGAGGATGACCAGCTCCGGCTCATGTTCCTCTGCGCACATCCCGCCCTGGCTGCTGACGCCCAGGTCGCTCTCATCTTGCGGCTCCTCGCCGGCCTCGAGACCGGTGAGATCGCCAGGTCGTTCATGGTGCCTGAGGCAACGATGGCGCAACGGATCGTTCGGGCCAAACGCAAACTGCACGACAATCACGTCTCCTACCGAATACCCCGCGCGGCGGAGCTCCCGGACCGGCTCGCTGCGGTCCTCGCCGCCATCTATCTCATCTACACCGAAGGCCATACCGCCACGTCGGGACAGAACCTGACCAGAACCGATCTATCGAGGGAAGCTGTCCGGCTGGGGCGAACCCTCGTCGAGCTGATGCCAGACGAACCCGAGGCCATCGGTCTTCTCGCCCTGATGCTGCTCAGCGAGTCCCGCCGGCCAGCCCGCCGCAACCCCGATGGGACGATGGTGCGCCTGGCCGACCAGGACCGCTCCCGCTGGAACAAGGCACTGATCATCGAAGGTCACCAGCTCGTGCGTGCTTGCCTTCGCAGCCACCAGCCCGGACCGTTCCAGGTCCAGGCCGCCATAGCCGCGGTGCACGCCGACGCCCCCACCGCCGAAGCCACCGACTGGGCCCAGATCATCGCCCTATACGACCAGCTCTACTCCCTGCGCCCCCACCCTGTTGTTGCCCTGAACCGCTCGGTGGCCGTCGCCGAGCTTCACGGCCCTGCCGAGGGGCTCGCCGCGCTCGCCGCCATCGCCGCCGGCACGCTCGACACCTACCAGCCATACCACGCGGCGCGCGCCGACCTTCTCGCACGAGCGGGTCGCCGCCACGAAGCACTCGGCGCCTACGACCGAGCCATCGAACTCACCACCAACGCAGTCGAACGCGCCTTCTTGGTCCGCCAACGGGCCGCCCTGTGAGCAGACCGCCCCCAAACTTTCTGACGCTTCGATGCCGATTGGGAGTTCCCCGTTCGCGGAAAAGGTGACCGGCGAGCAGGTCGCCGCCGAGACCGAAAGGAACCACTAGCCATGGGAACGATCAAAGCGCACGAGTTCATGAGCCTCGATGGCGTCGTCGACGCTCCAACCTGGACCTTCGACTATGGCTTCGACCTTGCTATGGCCAGGACATCGGCAATCTCATGTCCAGCTGCGAAACCATCCTGTGGGACGCAACACCCAGCTCCGCGGCTGTTGGCTCGCCGCCCGTCCCATACCGCGCACTGTCTTGCTGACCTGTCCGTAGCGGCCGGTGCGTGGGTCACGGCCGGCCGCCGCGGCGACCTCCCAAACGCCGGGGGCTCGCTCACGTATCCTGAGCACACCCAGACGCTCTCAGTAACTATGGGACGGACTATGGGGATGGGACTCGCTCTGGAGAACGAGCCCCAGCACGGAGGGATGGCAGAGCGGACGAATGCGACGGTCTTGAAAACCGTTGGGTGACTAGCCTCGTGGGTTCGAATCCCACTCCCTCCGCCAAGCCAGATCGTCTCCTTCAAACCCGGCTGAAGTCGGAGGAAGGAGACCGGTGAACACGAGGATCTTCGACATGACATGACACCGGCTGGGAGTCTGCCCACCGTTGGAAGTTCGGGTCGACCTCAGCGGAGCTTCGCCAGGTTCCTCGAATCGCCGCTGCGGTTCGACACCCTCATCGGCCACGGGCTCCTGTGTCGCCTTCAGTAGCTGGATCTGTACAGCCCCGACGTAGCGGCTCCGACGCAGTTGAGGCTTTCCTCCCGCAATTAGTCCAACCGGTAGCGCGGTCCCAGTCCCTGCGTTCTTCGGGGCCGTTCATCGGCATCACCGATGATGTCCGTGCGCGCGGAATCAGCGCGCACTGTCCGCTGCCTGTCTTCGACTGGCAGCGCAACCTCTCCGCCACACTTGCTCATTGTGAGCAATATCAATCAGCGTGCTTCACCTCAGCTGTGGTTGCCCGACTTTGGAACTTCCCCCCACCACGGAAGGTCGCGATCATGGCTCTCGGACGGTTTCTGGCGTTGAATAGGGTAAACAGTGGGAGTCGTGATGTGCCTGGCGCGGTCGTCGAGAGTTGCGTAGGGTACACAAAGTCAGTTTCACTTACCGGGGAAGGATCGCTCATCATGAGCAACTTCGAGCAGGAGTTCACGACACAGCCGGAGATGTGGCGGCGAGCCGCTGAGCTCGCGTCCACCGTGACGCTGTTTCCACCGGGTGCTCGGGTCGCCTTCGTAGGCTGCGGAACCTCTCTCTACATCGCCCAGGCGGCCGCCGCATACAGGAATCAGCAGATGATCGGCGAGAGCGATGCTTTCCCGGCCTCGGAGGTGCCCCCCGGCCGCAGGTATGACGTCGTCATCGTGATCTCTCGCTCGGGGACGACCACTGAGGTCCTCGACGCGACGGCGACGCTCGCTCCGCACACGCGGGTCCTGGCGATTACAGCGGTCGACGACAGCCCCCTCGCCCGCCTAGTCGCGGACCGGATCGTGCTCTCGTTCGCTGACGAGCGGTCGATCGTCCAAACGCGCTTCGCGACGAGCACCCTGTCACTCCTCCTCGCCAGCTGCGGGTGGGACGTCGGGGCCTCTGCGACCAGGGCCGAGGAGTTCCTCGACGAGCCGTCCGAAGACGTCGGCGTGGCCGACCACTTCGTATTTCTCGGCCGGGGTGTCGGCGCCGCGCTGGCGAACGAAGCTGCGCTCAAGATGCGTGAGGTGCTCGGCGCCTGGACCGAGTCCTATCCCACGATGGAGTATCGCCACGGTCCGATCTCCGCCGCCAGTGAGCGATCACTCATATGGATCCTCGATGACGCCGAGCTGAGCATCGACGCCGAAATAGCGGTCACCGGCGCACGTGTTGTGCGTAGTGGGAGCGACCCGCTCGCGAGCCTCGTCCGGGTCCACCGCGCCGTTCAACAACTTGCGACTAGGCGGGGTATCGATCCCGACCACCCCCGCTTCCTCGTCCGCTCTATCATGCTCGACCGCCGCTGAGATGACGAGTGGTGCACCGAGCGCCGTCGTCGCACTAGACATCGGCGGCACGAAGATCGCTTCGGCTATCGGCGACGCCGCTGGGAAGCTGCATCGGTGGCGCACGCTGCCGACCGAGGCCGAACGCGGCGCCGAACGCGTGCTCGAGGCGGCGATCGCTCTCGCGAAAGAGGTGCTCTGGGAGGAGCGGGCGAGCGGTGGTGACGTCGGTGCCATCGGCGTGTCCACAATGGGGTTGACTCGCGTCGATCGCGTCGATCTCGCGCCCAATGTCCCAGGCTGGGAGAACCTCAAGATCCCCGCGGTGATCGACGAGGCGTTTCCCGCGCTACCAGCGGCGTTCGGAAACGACGTGAAGCTGGCAGCACTTGCCGAGCTTGCGTGGGGTGCACTCGCTGGCGTGACTTCTGGCGTCTACCTCAACCTTGGGACCGGCATCGCGGCCACTCTCGTCGTCGGCGGACAGGTCGTCGAGGGCGCCCACGGGGCGGCCGGCGAGGTCGGCTACTGGCTCACCGATGGCTCCGCGACGCCTCGAATGGCCGCTGACGGCGCGGTACCGACGGAAGAGGCCCTCGGCGGCAGGGGTGTCGCGCGCCGGGCCGCCGCGCTCTTCGGGTGGCCGGTCGAAGTTGCCGAGCTCGTGGCACGGGTCGAAGACGACGAGCGTGCAGACGTGTTGCTCCAGCGCGTGTGGGACCAGATCGGGGCGCTCGCTGCCAACCTGGCAATTGTCTGCGACCCGGAGATCCTTGTTCTCGGCGGCGGATATGTTCGATCCGACCGATTCCCGATCGATGCCATCGCCCGCCTCGTCGCACGCGCAGTGCCCTACCCCCCTGAGGTTGTGCGTGCCCGCTTCGCGGGCGACGCGTCGCTCCACGGGGCGGTGGCCGTGGCGCTCCGGGACTGCATCGGCGTCGCGAGCTCGGGTGCGAGCTCCGCCGCAGGAGCGAGGAGTCGTCGAGGATCCTCAGCGTGACCCCTCACGCCTCCCTCGACAAGACCCACAAGGTCAGTGAGCTCTCGCTCGGTGCAGCCGAGGAGGCGCACGCCCAGGCAAGAGGAAAGGGCCTTCACGCGGCGCGTCATTGCAGGCGACAGGGTCGCAGTGGCGGGGTCGACCGGCCAGCACATCGATGAATCGTGGCGTTGCAGTACTCCGTCCGCCAAGGCGTTCCGCAACGCTTCTGAATGCGTTCTACCGCAAGCATGCAGTCAGCAAATGAGCAGCCAAGCATCCAAGGAAGGGGAACGATGAGTAAGAGGACATGGACAAATAGCACGGCGTTCAAGACAGCTGCGACGGCCGTCGCCGCATCGTTGGTGCTTTTCGGGAGCACAGCATCCGCTTCGCCGACCCCGCGCCACGCCAGCGTGAGCGGCGTGACGATCAACGTGGCCATCGCCTATCCCGCCCCGCCGAAGGCGATGCTCGCCAAGTTCACGAGCCAGACAGGCGTCAAGGTCAACTGGTCGTACCTGCAGTGGGACGACCTGCAGACCAAGATCGCCGCCGCGGCGGAGGCCGACACCTACTTCGCCGACGTTACGGACGTGGACTGGTCCAAGGTGGGTGAGTACTACGTGACGAAGTGGTTCCTGCCGCTCAACCAGTACTTCAAAGTCAGCTCTCTCACGTCCCAGTACCCGCAGCTCAGCTCTTTCGTCCGGAACGGGACGCTCGTCGGGATGCCGATGGACGTGTCGCTGCTCGTCACGACCATCAACGAGAAGCTTTTCCGCAAGGCCGGGATCACCTCGATGCCGACGACGCTTGATCAGTACACAAAGGACCTGCAAACCCTGAAGTCCAAGGGCATTGTCGCGCACCCGCTGGATATCCCCTTTGCCGCCGCCGAAGGGCTCTCGACGTACTGGTACGAGCTCACCGCAGCGATGGGGGGCCAGGTGCTGAGCGCGTCGTACAAGCCCTTGTTCACCGCTCCGTCCTCTGCCGGCTACAAGGCGATGGCCTGGATGGTAAACGCCTACAAGACCGGGCTCGTGGCGAAGGCGAACCTCGACTACGAGGACTACCAGGGGTTCGAAACCCAAATGGCGCACGGTCTCGTCGCTAGCGTCTTCTCCGACTACTCGGGAGACATCGGCACGGTCTATGACGTCGCCAGCCAGTCGAGCGTCGTCGGTGACGTCACCTATTCGGCGACGCCAGGAATCTCCGGCGCGGCTCCCAATCTTGGCAACCCCGACGGGATCGGCATCCCAAGGTCGGCCGAACATGTCCAAGCTGCGGTCGAGTTCATCAAGTGGATGGAGGAGCCCGCAAACCAAGCGGCGTTCGCTGGTGCCGCTGGGCCGAAGAACGTCATAAGTACCTTCCCGCTGCCGTCCAACCGTGGCGGCCTTAGCCTTCTCGCCTCATCTGGCAAGGTCCCCGGCGCGGCCGATCTCGTCAACCTGGTCGAGAATCATGGTCGCGCGGTCTTCCCCGCCGGTGCGCCGCCCTGGTATCCGAACTTCAGCAACGCCGTCTACACCAACCTTCACTCCGCCGCCGCTGGCCAGGAGAGTGTTGCCGGCGCGATCTCGGCGATCGCCTCCGAGGTGAACAGCCTCAACAGCTAGAGAGTCGGACGTGGGTCCCGGCCAGGCCGTCACCGAGCGCGTGGCCGGGACCTCTGTCTTGAGAGGAAGGAGGAGCGTGTCGCAGCCCGCAGACCCGAGTCGGCGCCGATCGCAGGCAGGGTTCGCCCGCCGACGTTCGAGCCGGTCGGAGGCCATGGGCTACGCCATGGTCGCACCGTTGCTCGTCTTCATCCTGGCTCTCGCGCTGTACCCAACGGTGCTCACGACGATCGACGCGTTCATGCACATCGACGCGCTCACGCCGCCGAACCACTTCGCAGGGTTCGGCAACTTCACAGCCATCTTCTCCAACCCCGAGATCCGCCAGAGCTTCGAGAACACCGGTTGGTATGTCCTGTTCGGCGTCATGCTGACGCTCGTGCTCGGCACGGCGTTCGGGCTCCTGCTCCAGCGGCGCTTCCGAGGCCGGGGCGTCGTACTGGCGATCGTCATCCTCCCCTGGGCGCTGCCCGGAGTGGTGGAAGGTGTGATCTGGTCCTGGATCTACGACCCGACGTTCGGTGTGCTGAACTCGGTACTGAAGAGTCTCCATCTTCTCTCCCAATACCAGCTCTTCATCGGTACGCGTCAGATCGAGAGCATCCTGCTCACCTCACTCGTCCAGGTCTGGCAGATCACCCCGCTCGCGACGCTGCTCGTGCTTGCGTCGCTGCAGAGCATCCCCGGCGAGGTCTACGAGGCGGCTCGCGTCGACGGTGCTGGCTGGTGGCAGGTGATCCGCCGGATCACGCTGCCGCTCATCCGGCCCGGGCTCGCGATCGCCGCGGTCGAGGCACTCGTCTTGTCGCTGAACATCTTCGATCAGGTCTATGTGCTGAACGCGGGCGCAACGACGGCGTCGTCGGTGATGAGCGTGACGTACTTCACTACGTTCCAGGGCCTCAACTTCGGGCAAGGGTATGCCCTCTCGCTGCTGGCGACCGTGGTGACGGTGGCACTGTCCCTGGGCGCTTTGAAGGTTCTCTACCGGAAGGTCACCTTCTAGATGAGACGGTGGATTGCTGTCTGGGCACGGCGGGCTGCAATCGGGCTGGTGATCGCGTGGTCGCTTTTTCCCGTCTACTGGGCGCTCAACACAAGTCTCATGACGAATGAGGAGGCCCAGAGCACCCCTACGCACTTCCTGGTCACCCACCCAATCTTTGCGAACTATCAGGCGATCTTCGGAGCCGGTCCGCAGGCCCCTGCCGCAGCCGGTGGGATCACGCGTTCTCTCGTGAATATCGTGGTGGAGAGCGGTGGGGCGACATTGCTGACGCTTGTCATCGCGATCCTCGGGGCCTACGCGTTCGCGCGGCTGCGATTCCGGCTGAAGAACCTGTTCTTCTACACCGTGCTAGGGACTCTCACTCTCCCTGTGTACGCGACACTCATTCCCCTCTACCGGATCATGAGCGAGGTCGGCCTTGTGAACACCTACCTCGGCATAATCCTCGTCTACGCATCGGGATTCATGCCCCTTGCGATGTGGATCATGTACAATGTCTTCCTCGCACTCCCTCCGAGTATCGAAGAGGCCGCCGTCATCGACGGGGCTTCTATGCTCCAGACGTTCTACAGGGTCGCGCTTCCCATCGCGAGACCGGGGATCGCTGCGACCGCGATCATCACGTTCCTTCTCGGATGGGGGCAGTTCATCTTCCCCCTGGTGCTCAGCAGCACCGGGTCGACCCAGCCCCTCACCGTCGTCCTCGCCTCGCTCGAAGGCCGCCACATCGTGCCCTACACGATCGTCAATGCGGCCGCAATCGTTGCGATCGCCATCCCTGCGGTTCTCGTATTCGTGTTGAATCGGTGGATCGTGGAAGGCATCATCGCGGGCAGTGTCAAATAGTGACGGGCCGTTTGCCAGGTCGCGCCGCGAGAGTCCATGATGAGAACCTGCCTCCCACTGCCGGCGACCGTGACCCGATGGTGCCCCCTGACCCGCGAGGCGCTAGACGCGGAGTGCCCGAGGACGGGTGGGCACGAGGTATCGAGCACGCCTTGACGGTCGGCCGTGGCGCACGGGACATCCGCCCGCGGATTCGAGAAAGCCGCCTGCGGTCGATAATCGAAGTCATCGACGACAACGGCGCCGTCGGTGTCGAGAACCTCGCGGAGCTGCTCGGAGTGTCGACCGCGACAATCCGCCGGGACCTCGCCCGCCTAGCCGACCAGGGGGTGATCACGCGATCCCATGGCGGGGCCATGCGGGCTGACGTTGGGCTCGAGGTGCCGATTAGCTTTCGCCGCGGAACCGCTGTGGCCCAGAAGCGCAGGATCGCCGCTGCTGCGGCGACGCTGATCGGCGAAGGTGCCATCGTCGGCATCACCGGCGGCACGACGACGATCGCCGTCGCGAGGGCTCTGGCATCGGTGCGCAAGCTCACGGTCGTCACCAATGCGCTCAACGTGGGCATGGAGTTAGCGCGCCACCGGAACATCCGGCTCGTCCTCACCGGTGGCGTCTGCCGCACGGCGTCGTTTGAGTTGTCTGGGCCGATCGCTGAGAGCACCCTCTCCGGCTATAACCTCGACGTGGCCTTCATCGGTGTCGACGGAATCGACGCTGACGCCGGCTGCACGACACATGACGACTCCGAGGCCAGAGCGAATGCAGCGCTCGTCAAGATTGCGCGGCACACCGTCATCGTCGCCGACAGTTCCAAGATCGGCCGTATCACCTTCGCGAGCATCTGCCCGATCGACCTTGTCGACCAGCTCATCACTGACAACGAGGCAGATCCACAAGCTGTTTCGCGGCTCGAGGCCACCGGGCTTCGCGTCGTGCTCGCGTAACTCAGCCGAGACGAGCTTGAAGCTGAGAACAACTCGATCCCCGGGACCCTGGAACTCCCGACCGTGCGCCGACCGTGACCGCGTCTATTGTCGCTGCGAGCGCTAGATGCCCTTGTTCGGGGCACAACAGGATGGCGGGAAGGGGGCTTGAAGACGGTCTCGTGCGCTTCGCTCGACCTCTTCGATCCATCTGCAAACCTTGAGGGGTCGACTCGCAACTGCCAGAAGATTTGGCCCGATCAAGGAGGAGGGGCCCGTTGACCGAAGCGACGCTTACGCTGATGGCTGTTCATGCGCACCCTGATGACGAGGCGTCGAGCACCGGCGGCATCCTCGCCCGATATTCCGCGGAGGGGATTCGCACCGTACTCGTCACCTGCACCAATGGCGAGCTCGGTGATGGCCACGAGACCAGCAAGCCGGGCGATATCGGCCACGACGAGGCGTGGGTTGTTGCGACTCGCCGACGCGAGCTCGAGGCAAGTTGCGAGATCCTAGGCGTCTCGTCCCTCGAGGTGCTTGGCTATCGGGACTCGGGCATGATGGGCTGGCCACAGAACGACGCTGCGGGCTCGTTCTGGACGACACCAGTAGCGCAGGCGGCAGCTCGCCTTTCCAAGCTCATCGAGCACTACCGCCCGCAGGTCGTTGTCACCTATGACGCGAACGGGTTCTACGGGCACCCCGATCACATCCAGGCGCACCGGATAACGCTCGCCGCACTGGAGGCGACGCCGATACCCGACAAGCTTTATTACCCCGGGATCCCCGAGTCGGCGATGGCCGTGTTCCGCGAGACGCTGCGCAGCGCCGGAGTTGAAGGGCCGGACGAAGTTGACGAGGACTGGGATTTCGCCATAGATGACGAGCTCATTTCCACCATCGTTGACTGCAGCGATTACGTGGGGCGTCAATACGCCGCCCTAGAGGCACACGCGAGTCAGGGCGATGGGACCTTTTTCCTACGACTCGGAGTAGATCTCTTCTCGAAACTTATGAGCCGCGAGATGTTCGTTCGTGCCCTTGACCGGACAGGTGTGCCCACGCCTGAGGACGATCTGTTCGCCGGCTTGCGGAGCTAGCGGAGCCTGCCGGTAGCTTGACGGTCCGGTTCCTCCAGCTCGCGCGTGGGCTCCGAGCGGCGCGGACAGGTCCGGAACTACGTTGGCTGAGCGAACGGTGCTGTTCTCCGGCACCGTGCTCGGCTCAGTCGTTTGACAGTCCTGCCCGGCACGCCGGGCTGGCCTTTCGGACAAGGAGGATCAGGTCGTGCTGATACGAGGTGGAGTGGTCGTCGACGCCGGGGGCGAGCGGCACGCAGATGTGCGCACCGCAGACGACGGGCGGATCTCAGAAGTTGATCTCGGTCTTGATCCACTACCCGGCGAGCAGGTGCACGATGCGAGCGGGAAGCTCGTCATCCCGGGTGGGATCGATGCTCACACCCACCTACACATGCCCGTGGGCACCGTTCGGGTGTCGGACGATTTCGTGAGCGGGACGCGCGCTGCTGCGATCGGCGGCACCACGACCATAATCGACTACGTGACCGTTGCTCGGGGGGACGATCCGATGGCGACTGTCGCCACGTGGCGCTCGTGGGCCGAGCCGTCGGTCATCGACTGGGGCCTCCACCTCACATTCACCGAGGCCGTGCCAGAGTCGGTCGTCGCGGCCGGTGTCGAGATGGGGATCACGTCCTTCAAGCTTTATCTGGCCTACCCGGACCGCCTGCAGGTCGACGACGGCACGATCGTGCGCCTGATGCGCGCCGCCCGCAGTCACGGGGCACTAGTCACGCTGCACTGCGAAAACGGCGGTGCCATCGAGGAGCTGCGACGGGAGGCGCTCGCGGCGGGCCGGACAGGGGTGCTGGAGCACGCTCGGACTCGGCCGGCTGTCCTTGAGGGCGAGGCTGTCGGGCGAGCGGCCGCGCTGGCGGAGATCACCGGCGCCTCGATCTATATCGTCCACGTCTCGTCGGCTCCCGCGCTTGCGGCGGTGCGGGCCGCTCAGGAGCGCGGGGTGGATGTGAAGGCAGAGACGTGTCCGCAGTACCTCTACCTCGACTCGAGCCGGCTCGAGGGCCCCGACGCGATCGATTTCGTCTGCACGCCGCCGCTACGGGACCCCTGGCACGCCGAAGAGCTGTGGGAGGGACTGGCACGCGGCTACATCCACACGGTCGCGACCGACCACTGCCCGTTCTGGCGCGCCGACCGGCGTGCGGGCGTCGCAGGCCGTCCCGGTGGCGTGATCGACTTCACCGATATTCCCGGTGGCCTTCCCGGCATTGAGACCCGCCTCAGCCTAGTTTGGCAGGGCGTACGGGCCGGACGCATCACCACAGCCGACTGGGTGAGGTTGTGTGCCGAGGCCCCTGCCCGGACATTCGGCCTGTGGCCCGCCAAAGGCTCGCTTGCTATCGGTGCCGATGCCGACGTGGTCGTGTGGGACCCGCAGCGCCACCAGCCACTTGGCGCGGCGGACCTCGATATGGCGGTAGACCAGTCGCCCTACGAGGGGATGGTCGTGGTTGGCTGGCCGGAGCTCGTCCTCAGTCGGGGCGAGACGGTGGCCGCGGATGGCCGCTTCATCGGGGAGTTGGGCTGGGGGCGCTACGCGGCCCGGGCGCCGCTGCGGAGCATCGGCGGCTGAGGTCGCCGTAGCGGCGCTCCTCCCGATCCGAACGAGTGGCCATGGCGGTTCGGCGTGGCGAGGCACCTTGTGGCAGTCAGCGGACGTAATGCGTCGCACAGTTTCCCCGGGGCACCGCCGCTCTTGCTTGCTTGAAATATGACTCGTGGGTCATGATTCGTCCGACCGCCGTTTAGCAGGACTGTTTGCGTGTCTGGATCCAGCGAAATAGCGGGAGCTCAGACATGACCGACTGCCCGACTCCCTATTGCAACCGGAAGGACCGAGATAGGGGACAAAGACCCTACCGGGCGCGCGGACCCGGTCCTAACGTCTAGATCAAAGACGAAAGGGCGCCAAGGGAGAGGTTTGACACGGACATCGAGGCCAAAGACCCTATTTGGCAGGTGCATGTAGGCCCGACTCCAAGCAGGCCCGAAGTCATCAAAGAGGAGATGGAGGCATCATGTTGCTTGACCCACCCACTGTGGTTTCGCAAAATGAGATCACTCTGAGCGTGCGAGAGATCGAGCCGCTGCTGCAGGCGCCGCCGATGAACGTTCCACCCTGGCCTGGCGCCACTATTACCCTCAAGGATGGTCGCACTATGTACATTCGCGAGGCGACCCTAGAGGAAGCACCGGCCATGATGGGATACATGAAGCGTGTCATGGAGCAGGATCACGACTTCTACGACGTGGTCGGCGCTCGGGTCCATGCAGAGATTGCCGGGTGGTACCGCAAACGCCTGAAGGACCCCTACACGCTTCTCGGCCTTATCGACGGCGAATGGGTGGGATTCGCCAATGGCCGACTGATGAATGAGGACATCAACATCAGTTTGCACACGATGGCGCTGGCCCGTGGTGGCCGCATCGGCGCGATCATGTACTACGTCAAGACGTACTACGCCTTCGAGATTCTCGGCAGCAAGGAGTTCTGGGCAACGTACGAGAGCTATAACGGGTGGCACCGTTGGGGGCTCGGGATGGCGCAGCCCTCCTACCCCTGGCCCGAGTACCAGCATGAGCTGGGAGGGGCGCGTGTGTACTACGTCACGAAGAAGTACTGGGACGCTGTCGTTAAGGATTACGTCCATCAGATGGTCGGCGCTGACCTCGTATTCGACGTCCCAGCGGACATCGTCAAGGCCAACGAGCACTTGAGGATCCCCCAAGACGTGACTGTGTAGTCATGGTTGTTGGACTGCCGACAGGGGGAGTACCCAAGAACACGGCCGAGCCGGACGTCACGATCGAACGTGAGATCGCTGAGGTCGTACGCGGCAGCTATGCACGAGCCGCGAACCCCCCCGCCAGAAGGCGAATCGGTGCTCGCGAGCTTTTTTCCGAGGTTCTAGATCAGGACAGTTTCCGTAGCTGGGACTCCGTCCTCGTCGAGGTGCCAGCTGGGCCGGAGTACCTGGATCAGCTGACAGAAGCCCGTCGGAGCTCCGGGGAGGACGAGGCGGTGATAACCGGCGAAGGCATGATTCGCGGTCGCCGTGTCTGCGTAGTTGCCTGTGAGTTTGGCTTCCTAGGTGGGACCATCGGCGTCGCAGCGGCCGAACGTCTCACGGTGGCTATCGAACGCGCCACCGAGGAGAGGCTTCCGCTCGTGGCGTCCCCGGTGTCGGGTGGGACCCGAATGCAGGAAGGGACAGTGGCCTTTCTGCAAATGGTCAAGATCGTCCAGGCACTCATGCAGCACCGCAGTGCCGGTCTTCCTTATCTGGTGTACCTCCGCCACCCGACCACTGGCGGAGTGTTCGCCTCCTGGGGATCGCTAGGTCAGCTGACCGGAGCGCAGCCCGGAGCGCTCATCGGGTTTCTCGGGCCGCGTGTCTACGAGGCGCTATACGGCGACACGTTCCCCGAGGGTGTCCAAGTGGCCGAGAACTTGTACCGCCTGGGTCTCGTTGACGCGGTGCTCGATCCGGATGCTCTCTCGGAGATAGCGGCCCGGGCACTTGACGTGATGTGCACCCGAATCGACGAGGTTCCAGTCGCGGAGCCACCTCCCGACGAACAGATTGACGACATCCCCGCATGGGAGTCGATCGAGCACACCCGCCGGCTTGATCGGCCAGGAGTGGAGGAGCTTCTCCGTGCCGCGTCGCATTCGGTGACGATCTTGAGCGGCACCCAGGAGGGCGAGCGCAGCGGTGGCCTCATCCTCGCCATGGCGAAGTTCGGGTTGGCTCCGTGCGTGGTCGTCGGGCAGGATCGCCTCTTCCCCCGTGAGGGCCGGCCCCTCGGGCCCGACAGCCTTCGCGAGGCGCGGCGCGGAATGAGTCTGGCCGCCGAGATGGGGCTCCCGTTGCTCACGATCATCGACACCCCCGGCGCCGCCTTGTCCAAAGCAGCAGAGGAGGGCGGGCTTGCCGGGGAGATCGCCCGGTGCCTGGCCGATATGGTGACGCTCCCGGTGCCTACGGTCTGCCTCCTTCTCGGAGAGGGGGCGGGCGGCGGCGCGCTTGCCCTCCTGCCCGCCGACCGAGTCGTGGCTGCCCAGCACGGATGGGTGGCACCACTTCCTCCCGAAGGTGCCTCCGAGATCCTCTACCGCACCGTCGAGCGAGCCCCAGAGCTCGCCGCGGCACAAGGCGTGAGGTCGATCGACCTTGCCGCTGCTGGCATCGTCGACCGTATCGTGTCCGAACGGCCTGACGCAGCCGAAGAGCCGCGCGAATTTCTCGGGCGCCTCAGCAGGGCTCTCGAGTTCGAGCTGGCCTTCCTGATTCACCGCGACAAGACCGAGCGCCTGGCCGCCAGGTACGAACGGTACCGAATTCTGGGCCTACATCGACAGGCATAGAAGAAAGGAAGTTTCGGAGAACATGCTTCAGCCCATTGAAGTCAGGAAGGTTCTTCTCCAGAAGGTCACCGACGCGTCAGGTTTGGAGGAGCTGATCGACAAGGGCACCTTCCGGGCCGATGACGTCGTCGGCGTCGTGGGGAAGACCGAGGGCAACGGCGGCGTCAACGACTACACGCGGCTCCTCGCCGACCGCGCCTTCCGGGAGGTTCTCGTCGCTAAGGGGACCCGCAGTTGGGACCAGGTCAGGCAGATTCCGCTCGCATGGTCGGGTGGCACCGACGGTGTGCTCAGCCCTCACGCCACGATTTTCGCGACGGTCCCGGCTGAGAGCGCACCGGTCACCGATGAGTTCCGCCTCTCGGTCGGCGTCGCGATGAGCGACCCGATACTGCCCGAGGAGATCGGCCGGGCGGCAATGATCGAGAAGGTCGCGGCCGGAGTGCGCAGGGCAATGGAATCGGCGGGTATCAGCGATCCTGCGGATGTGCACTATGTCCAGACCAAGACACCGCTGCTCGTGCTCGACACCATCAACGACGCGAAGCGGCGGGGTCACAAGGTGTGGACCGAGGACACTCTGGAGTCAATGGACCTGTCCAATGGGACAGCGGGGCTCGGCATCGCCGTAGCGCTGGGTGAGATAGAGATGCCGGCAGACGACCAGGTGATGAACGACCGCTCGCTCTACTCGTCGGTAGCGTCCTGTTCCTCCGGAGTCGAGCTCGACAGGGCACAGATCGTCCTCGCTGGCAATGTCCGGGGGATCGGCGGCCGGTACCGGATCGGCCACGCGATCATGGAAGACGCCCTTGACATCGACGGGGTCTGGCAGGCGATCCGTAACGCGGGCCTCGACGATTTGCCCGTCGATTGCCCCCATCCGCGCCACCTGAAGGGGCGGCTCGTGAACTTGTTCCTCAAATGTGAGGCCGATCCCTCTGGTCAGGTCCGCGGCAAGCGCAACATCATGCTCGACGACTCCGATGTCCATTGGCATCGCCAGATCAAGGCGTGCGTCGGCGGTGTAGCGGCTGCGGTGTGTGGCGACCCTGCCATCTTCGTGTCCGTATCGGCTGCTCACCAAGGCCCGCCAGGCGGTGGCCCTGTTGTGGCGATCGTGGACCTGGGATAGACGTACTCGCCAAGACGGTCGGGCCCGGCGGGCCCGACCGTCTGTTTCAGACCTGGAGAAATGATGTCGCAGTCGCAGGTGTCACCAGCGTGGGCGAGCACCGCGGTCGGCGAGTTGCTTTGCGGTCAGAGCCAGGACGCAGTCGTTCTCGCCTCGACCAAGGTGGCGGCCTACCTCAGCGTGCCCGAACCCGGGTCGAGGCCGGCTGTCATCGCGCTGTTGACCAAGCGCGCCGTCCGCCTGCCCATAGGCGTAAGCGTGGCGACGGGCGAGTTACCGCAAGCCGGGATCATCGTGCGCGTCGGTGACGGGTCGATCGTCGCACACGACCACACTTGGCGGCCGGTGCGGTGGTGGGACCCGCGTCCTCGCTTAAGCGTCGAGGGCTTGTTCCAGAGTGGATCGAAGCTCCTCGAGTTGATCGGCGAAGAGCCGGCGTCCGCGTTCGGACTGCCGCCAGGCGACGCGCTGGACGTGGCCGTGGGCCTGGGGGGAGGGGACTGTGGAACGGCATTGGAAGTGATCGGACTCGGCCCAGGCCTGACACCCGCTGCCGACGACGTCGTGGCCGGCGCTCTGGCGGTGCTCGCTCTCGGAGGTCTGCTCCCCGAGCGGACCAGAGACGCGATCGATTCACGCGCCCGCACCCATACAACCGCCCTGTCGGCTGCCTTGCTGGCCGCCGCGGGTCGAGGACAGGTGATACCGCAAGCTGCAGCCGTGCTCAGCGTCCTTGCCGTTGGCGGGCCATTGGCCCGACTCAGATCGGTCGTCGCCGAATTGTTCTGTGTCGGAGCGACCTCCGGCCACGACCTGTGCACCGGCATGGCTGGTGTCCTCGCCGCAACCGCGTCGGAGGGAACGCTCTGGTCCACTAGCGAGGTCACCACTAGCACGAGGAGCCCGCGATGAATACCCGGGTCGAGTTGAGGCGTGGTATCTACCGCGATTCCGTGGTTCTGATGCAGGTGAGCCAGGCCGTCGCCGCATGTCACGGCGTCGCGGCTGCGATCGTGGCGATGGCCACGCCGCTCAATATCGAGATATATGAGCGACTGGGCTTCGATCCTGCCGAGGTGAAGGGAGCCTCCCCAAACGATCTTCTCGTCGCCGTCCGTGGCGAAGACGACGCGCTCGACGCGGCGGGAGCCGAACTGGAGCGGCAGCTTGCGCCATCTGCGACGCCGCAGGGCGACGGGTTCGGATCACCGCCTGCACCCCGGACGCTCGCATCCGCGCTTCGCCGGGGCGGTTCCCTGGCACTGATCTCGGTGCCGGGTCAACACGCCTTTGTGGAGGCGATGGACGCAATCCAGGCGGGAGTCTCGGTGATGCTGTTCTCCGACAACGTTCCTGTTGAACAGGAGATAACGCTCAAAGACGAGGCGGCGAGGCACGACGTGCTCGTCATGGGACCCGACTGTGGAACTGCCGTGGTGGGTGGGCTCGGCCTTGGGTTCGCCAACGCGCTCCGTCCCGGCCCGGTCGGCATAGTGGCCGCGTCGGGGACCGGGGCGCAGCAGGTCACATGCCTGCTCGACGCGGACGGCGTCGGCATCACGGCCGTGCTCGGGGTAGGTGGGCGTGATCTCTCCGCCGCTGTTGGCGGCCGTTCGACGCTCGCTGCAATGAAGGCGCTCGATGATGATCCGGCCACCGAGTTCATCGTCGTGCTGTCGAAGCCGCCGGACCCAAAGGTCGCCGAAACGGTGAGAGATGCAGCCGGACGGTTGAACACACCTTCACTGGTGGCCTTCGTCGGTGTGGGCCAGGGCGATCTCACCGCCGCCACAGCGCAGATACTTGCGGCCCTGGGTAGGTCTCCGACCGCACCGCCGCAGTGGCCGGCGCCATATGATCGAACCCCGAGGTCAGGTTTCGTCCGCGGCCTGTTCTCAGGGGGGACGCTGTGCGACGAGGCCATGGCCATCGCAGCGCAGCGGCTTGGGCCGATCGCGTCGAATACCCCTCTCCAGGAGGCATGGGCTATCGGTGACGACTTGAATGCGCGTGGCCATCTCATGATCGACTTCGGTGACGACCGGCTGACCGCGGGACGGCCACATCCCATGATCGACCAGTCCCTGCGCCTCGAACGCATTGCCCAGGAGGGTTCCGACCCTCGATGTGCTGTGCTGCTTCTCGACGTGGTTCTCGGCTACGGAGCGCATCTGGACCCAGCGAGCGAGCTCGCTCCGGCCATAGCTACCGCCCGCGAAAGCGCACAGCGCTGCGGTCGAGACCTCGCCGTTGTGGTCTCTCTCGTGGGGTCGCGCTCAGATCCGCAGGGCCGCGACGCGACCGCAGAAAGACTTGCCGCGGCCGGCGCAAGTGTTCACCTGTCCAATGCCGCTGCCGCGCGGACAGCGGTGGATCTTGTTGAGGGAGCAGGCAGATGATCCGGCTGGACGAGTCACCAACGATGGTCACAGTCGGTGCATCGCTTTTCGCGGATGCGCTCACCGCCCAAGCTGCTGCGCCGCTCGAAGTGCAGTGGACTCCGCCAGTACCTGGGAGCGAGGCGGATCTGGCGCTCATAGCAGCCGATCTTCGGACCCACGCAGCCACGGCCGAATCTGTTCGGCGGCTGACCGCCGCGAATCCGCGGTGGGTGGACGTGCTCCCTGCCGGCGACGTACTGGGTCTTGGGCCCCGTGAGTTCCTTCATGCGGGACCGCCGGTTGACTGGGCCGATGCGTCCGGTCCGATCCGTGGAGCATTGGCTGGCGCCATGATCTACGAGGGGCTGGCCTCGAATTTCGAGGAGGCCGGGCGGATCGCCGCTCAAGGCGGCATATCTCTTGCGCCGTGCCACTCGCGCTCCACGGTAGGCCCGATGGCCGGCGTGGTCAGCGCGTCCATGCCGCTGTCAGTACTTGAAGATGAGGAGACCGGTCGGCGCGCGTACTGCACCTTGAACGAGGGCCTCGGAAAAGTCCTGCGGTATGGGGCGTACTCTCGCGAGGTCATCGACCGCCTTCGCTGGTTGGAGCGGACGTTAGGCCCGTTGTTGGGTGCGACGCTGCGCAAACGGGGGCCAGTCGATGTGCGCAGCCTCATCGCCCAGGCTCTCCAGATGGGCGATGAGTGTCACAACCGCAACCGCGCCGCCACATCGTTGTTGTTGCGAGAGATCACGCCCGACATGCTCGAGAGCGGCGCCCGCAGCGAGGACATAGTGGCGGCGTTCCGGTTCATCAACGGCAACGACCACTTCTTCCTCAACCTCTCCATGCCAGCCTGCAAAGTGGCCGCCGACGCCGCCCGTGACATCCCGGGGTCCACGATGGTGGTTGCGATGGCCCGCAACGGGACCGAGTTCGGGATCCAGGTCTCAGGGACCGGCGACGATTGGTTCACGGCTCCCGCACCACCGGTGAGAGGGCTGTATTTCGCTGGATACGGCCCCGAGGACGCCGGACTGGACATCGGTGACTCGACGATCACCGAGACGAACGGGATAGGAGGTTTCGCCATGGCGGCGGCGCCGGCCATAGTGCTCTTCGTGGGCGGCGAAGTGTCCGACGCGCTGGAGAATACGTTGCGGATGTACGAGATAACTCTCACCGAACATCCTTTCTACAAGGTGCCAATACTCGGTTTCCGCGGAACACCGACAGGTATCGACACCACGCTCATCGTTCGCAGCGGCGTGCTGCCAGCCGTAAACACCGGGATCGCCGGCCGCGAGCCGGGAGTGGGTCAGGTGGGGGCGGGTCTTGTGGTTCCGCCGATGTCCGTCTTCGCAGACGCCGTGCGGGCGCTCGCCCTGCGAGCGGTGCCACGGGGAGCGCCTGGGCGCTCGGAATCGCGGAACCAGTAATGAACGACGGCTTCAAGTACCGCGCCCCGACCTCACGGGCGGAGCTGTTCGGCCTGCTGGCGGCACACGGCGAGGGTGCGAAGATCTTGGCGGGTGGAACCGACCTGCTCGTCGATATCCGCAGCGGGCTGGTCCGACCCGAGCTCGTGATCAACCTGAAGAAGGTGGAGGACTTCCCGGAACTCGTGTGGAGCCAGTCCCAGGGCCTGATCATCGGGCCGGCGACGACCGTGAACGATGTTCTCCACGATCCCAAGGTCCGCGATTGCTACCCGCTGCTCGCCGAATGTGCCCTGTCGATCGCCTCCCATCAGCTCCGCAACCGGGCGACGGTGATAGGCAACATCGTCCATGCCTCCCCCGGTGCAGACATGGCGCCCGGGCTTCTTTGCCTCGGTGCTCGGGTCCAGATCGCTTCTCAGCGTGGCCGGCGCGAGCTGTTCCTCAAGGACTTCTTCACCGGAGTGAAGCGGACCGTGCTAGGCCATGACGAGATCGTCGAGTCGATCACCGTTCCCGCCGGCACGGCTCGCTCGCGTGGTTCGTACCGCAAGTTGAAGCGGATCGACGGCCACGACCTCTCCCTGGTCGGTGTCGCGTTGACGAACACCGACGGTGATGTCCGGGTGGGGATCGGCTCGGCCGCCCCCACTCCGCTCTTGATAGAAGGGCTCACCGACCAAGACCCCGCTGACGCTGTGGTAGCCGCGGCGCGCGCCGCGATCCGCCCCATCAGCGATCTGCGCTGCAGCAAGGAGTACCGGGAGTACATGATCGAGGTCTTTGTCCGCAGGCTGCTCGAGGAGGTGCGCTGATGTGGATGTCAGTTGAGGTCAACGGTCACATCTACGAGCGCGAAGTAACCGAGCACTGGACCCTGTTGCGCTTTCTCCGGGAGGACCTGGAACTCACCGGGACCAAGGACGGCTGCTCGGCGGGCGAGTGCGGCGCCTGCACGGTGATGCTCAACGGCCAGGCGGTGAACGCGTGCATGGTACTGGCTGCCGAGGCCGATGGAGCCACGGTCGAGACGATCGAGGCGGAAGCTGTTGACGGCGAACTGTCGGAGATCCAGGCAGCCTTCGCACGGAACTACGCGGTGCAATGCGGTTACTGCACCGCAGGGATGGTCATGTCGGTCCGGGAGCTCTTGGAGCACAACCCCAAGCCGACTGTGGCCGAGATCAAAGAGGGCATCGAGGGAAACCTTTGCAGATGCACCGGTTACCAGCAGATCATCGAAGCTGTGCTCGACGTGTCGGGTCAGATCGACAGCAAATCCAGGGGGGGACTGAAATATGTCTGAGAGCACTTTGCCACCGGCGGCCGCCCACGTGGGCGACGACGTCCAGCGGGTTGACGACGCCGCGAAGTTAACGGGCGGGGCCATGTACGCCAGCGACTTGGTGTTCGCCGGCATGCTCTACGCGCAGGTGAAAAAGAGCCCGCACGCGCGCGCGAAGATCCTGGCGATCAACACCTCCAAAGCCAAGAACCTCCCGGGTGTCCACGCGGTCCTTACTGGCAAGGAGCTTGACTACCGCATCGGCCTGTACGTTGTAGACAAGGACGTCCTGGCCAAGGATGTCGTACGGCACTTCGGCGAGGCGGTCGCTGCTGTGGCGGCGGAAAGCCTGGACATCGCGTGCCGGGCTGTCGACCTGATCGACGTCGAGTACGAGGTCTTGCCACCCGTCCTCAATCAGTTGGACGCGCTCGACGAGAATTCTCCGTTGGTACATCCCGACCTCGGCAGCTACGACTACGTCAAGGCCTCCTTCAGTCCGCAGCCGGGCACCAACATCCCCAACCTCACCAAGATCCGCAAAGGCGACATCGATGCAGGCTTCGCGGAAGCCAAGTGGATTGTCGAGCGCGAGTACACCAATCCCTCCGTGCAGCATGTGCCGCTGGAGACCCACGTCGCCATAGTCGAGTGGAAGGCGGGGGACGAGGTGACCATCTGGTCGAGCGCCCAATCCCCATTTACTTTGAGGGATCTCTTCTGTCGCGCGTTCAAGTTGCCGCACAACAAGGTGAGGGTGGTGATACCCCATGTCGGCGGCGCTTTCGGAGGCAAAGCGGGGATCCACCTCGAACCTCTGCTGGCCTGTCTTTCCCGCAAGGCAGGAGGCAGGCCGGTCAAGTTCCAGGCCACTCGGGAGGAAGAGTTCAGCCTCCTGCCCTGCCGGAGCGCGTTGACTTACAAGATCAAGACCGGCGTCGGCGCTGACGGCCGCATCACGGCGCAGAAGCTGCTCATGTACTGGGATTCCGGTGCTTACGCCGACTACGCCGTCAACGTCACGCGCGCTTCGGCTTACTCGGCCGGTGGCCCTTATGACATTCCCAATGCCTGGGTGGACGCCTACACGATCTACACCAACAAGCCGTGGGGCACGGCCTACCGCGGATTCGGCCATGTCGAGTTCTTCTGGGGCCTCGAGCGGCACATGGAGCTCGTCGCCGAGGTCATCGGGATGGACCCTCTGGAGTTCCGCAAGAAGAACCTCCTGAAGCCGGGTTCGACCACGCTGACGGGCGAGAGGATCAACGAGCACACGGGCAATCCCCTCAAGTGCCTCGAGGCGGCCGCCAGTGCGATCAACTACGGCCGGCTCACCCCTGAGGAGCAGGAGCGCCAGGCGCGCACTGGCCGCCGTATCGGCAAGGGGATCGCGACTCTCCACAAGGCCCCCGCCATGCCGAGCTTCACTTCGACGGCGGCGGTCATAAAGATGAATTCGGACGGGTCCGTCGTAGTGAACATCGCTCTCACCGAGATCGGCCAGGGCACGGCGACCGTCGTCACACAAATGGCGGCCGACCGTCTGCGCTTCCCGGTCAGCCGCGTGAAGGTCGCAGTCGAGAGGGACACGGACAAGGACCCCTTCGACTGGCAGACAGTGGCGTCGAAGGGCCTCCTTCTCACCGGGAATGCGGTGATCGCCGCCTGCGACGACCTCCTGCGACAGGCCTACCTGGACGCGGCCCAAGTTCTGCGCGCGCAAACCGTGGATCTCGACCATGACGGTGAGAAGATTTTCGTCAAACAGCGCCCGGAGGAGTCAGTGACCTTTGCTGCTTTGTCGATCGGGTACGTCTACCCAAACGGCAACGGAATCGGTGGGCCGTTGATCGGCCTGGGCCGCTACACCGCTCAAGGCTTGACGAGCCTCGACAAGGAAACCGGACAGGGACTCCCGGCCTTGGACTGGACTTACGGCGCCCACGGCGTGATCGCGGAGGTCGACCCGGAAACGGGGGAGTACACGGTGATCAAGATCGCATCGGCCTTCGATGTAGGAAAAGTGATCAATCCCGGCACGATGCGCGGCCAATGCATCGGCGGCATGATCCAAGGCCTTGGGACTGCGGAGTGTGAGAGCTACATCTACGACGACCAGGGTCATCTGCTCAACCCGTCACTCACCGACAACAAGATCCTCACGGCGAAGGATCTTCCCGAGGAGATCGAGTGCATCGCCGTCGAGACCCCTCAGCTCGATGGGCCTTTCGGGGCACGAGGGGTTGGCGAACACCCAATGATCTCGGTGGCGCCGGCGCTTGCCAACGCCATCCACGACGCGACCGGCGCCGAGCTGACGCATATGCCCGTCCGCTCTGAGGACGTGTGGCGGGCGATCCACAACAGGTTGCCCGTCGACACCTGGGTAACGAAGGCACCGGCCGTCTAGGGCCGCATTATCTGGCCCGCGCTCGGACAGGGTGGTCCGGACATGCTTGTGAAATGTTTCCCGAGAAGAAAGGAAGGGATCATGTCGGCAAGTGAAGGCGCATGTAGGCGGTGGGGAGCCGTGTCGTGAGCACCACTCCTGCCATCGACGAGCAGGCGGTCGAGCAAGTCGAGACCATCCTCCTGCCGGTGCCGGACAACGCGCGCACCTCGACTGCTGGTCACCAGTTCTGGATCTGGTCCGGGGCGAACATCGCACCGATCAACTGGGTGCTCGGCTCGTTGGGCATCGAGATCGGCCTGAGCTTGTTCCAGACGGTCTTGGTACTGGTCATCGGCAACATCATCGGCATGGCCGTTTTCGGCTTTTTCGTTCTGATGGGCCAGCGAACTGGTGTCAGCCAGATGGTGATGGCGCGCAGCGCCTTTGGACGTCGCGGCGCCTACCTACCGGCCGCGATCCAGGGGCTCATCTCCGCCGGATGGTGCGCGGTCAACACGTGGATCGTGCTCGATCTGGTTCTGGCTCTCATCGGCAAGCTCGGTTACCACGGTGGAACGAACCTGAAGATCGTCATCGTTCTGCTTGTGATGGGTCTGCAGATCTGGCTGGCCGCGAGGGGCTTCAAGTCGATCGCGAAATTCGAGCGGTACACCGTTCCGGTCACGTTCTGCGTCTTGATAGCGATGACGATCGTCGCCTGGTCGAAGAACAATGTGCACTGGGGCTACGCGGGCGCGCACCTGCACGGTTGGGCCCTGCTTTCGGCCGAGAGCACGATCATGACCGCGATCGGGATCGGTTGGGGTTGCACCTGGTTCGCATACGCTTCGGATTACTCCCGGTTCCTGCCGAAGGCGATGTCGCGGTCCAAGGTCTTTGTTGCCAGCGTGCTCGGGCAGTTCCTCCCGGTGGTCTGGCTCGGAATCTTCGGTGCGACTCTCGCCACCGTCACCCAGAAGGTCGACCCCGGCGCGCTGGTCGTGTCGAACTTCGGCATCCTGGCGATCCCGGTATTGCTGCTCGTTTTGCACGGCCCGATCGCTACCAACATCTTGAACATCTACAGCTGCTCGTTGTGTGCGCAGACCCTGGACTGGAAGCTCAACCGGCGCAAGATCGCGCTGCTGGTCGGCGCCATCGCGCTGGCGTTCACGATCGTCCTGGTCTTCCAGCAGAACTTCGCCAGCACACTGGACAGTTGGCTGTCAGGACTGGTGATGTGGATCGCCCCGTGGGCGGCAGTGACATTGATCCACTTCTATTACTTCGCACGCCAAGAGGTGGATGTCGACCTGTTGTACGACCCACCCGGGCATTCCCGGATCGCCGATGTCCGCTGGTCGGCCATATTCTCGTTCGTTGCCGGCGCTGTCGCTGCTTGGTGCTTCGAGTACGGCGAGGTCGGTTGGCTTATGGGCCCGGCCTCGACGGCTCTCCACGACGTGGACCTGACATGGCTCGTCGGCTCAGTAGTCGCAGGTGCGATTTACCTCGTGATCGGCCGCCCCAGCAGGTCGTCATTGTTCTCGAAGACCTACACGCCACTTGCTGAGGAAGTCGGTGTGTGATGCAACTCGTGATCCGCAATGGCCGGCTGGCTGTCCCTGGTGGTGTTCCGGAGGGTCTTGTCGACGTGCTCATCGAGGATGGCCGCTTCGTAGCTGTGGAGCGCGCCGGAGTCCGAGTCGGGGACCTAGAACAGGAAATCGACGTGTGTGGGGCCATGCTCAGCCCGCCTTACGTCGAGCCACACGTGCACATGGACACGTGCCTGACTGCCGGTGAGCCACGCTGGAACGAGAGCGGCACGTTGTGGGAGGGCATTGCGTGCTGGTCGGAGCGCAAGGCGATGCTCACTCACGACGACGTTGTCACTCGTGTCAATGAGGTGTTGCGTTGGCAGGTCGCCAACGGCGTCCTGCACGTACGAAGCCATGTCGACACGACCGACCCGTCACTGGTGGCTCTCGATGCACTGATCGATGTCAGAGGGCGCGTGCGCGACGTGGTCAATCTCCAACTGGTGGCCTTTCCTCAAGAGGGCATCGTCTCATTCCCCGATGGTGACAAGCTGATCGCGGAGGCTGCCCGCCGTGGCGTCGACGCGATCGGAGCAATCCCACACTTTGAGGACACTCGCGACGACGGGGTGCGGTCCCTCGAAATCGCGGTCTCGACAGCGCTGGATGCAGGGCTGCTCATCGATGTGCACTGTGATGAGATCGACGATGAGCAGTCGCGCTTTGTCGAGGTGCTCGCCACACACGCGATGCGTACCGGTCTGCGGGGACGGGTAACGGCCAGCCACACGACAGCGATGGGTAGCTACAACGCCGCGTACAGCTACAAGCTGCAGCGGATCTTGTCGCGGGCCGGAATAAACCTGGTCTGCAACCCTATGGTGAACCTCCACCTTCAGGGCCGCTTCGACGCCTATCCCAAGCGACGAGGGTTGACCCAGGTGAAGGAGATGCTCGGGGCCGGAGTCAACGTGGCATTTGGCCATGATGACGTGATGGACCCGTGGTTCCCGATGGGCACGGCCAACCCGCTCCAGGTTGCCCATGTCGGTGCACTGGCAACCCAGATGACCTCGCCGGCTCAGATCGCCGAGTGCTTTGCCATGGTCACCACTCGCGGGGCCGAGGCTCTCTCGCTGGGCGATTCCTACGGGATAGCGGTCGGCCGGCCTGCGAGCTTCATCGTGTTGCCGGCGACCGATCCGTTCGACGCCGTCCGGCGTCAGGTGCGACCGTGGTACGTCATTGCTCACGGCCGGGTCGTGGCCGAGACACCTCCCACGGCCGCCACTCTCACATGGCCTGGACAAGCCGCAGCGAAGATCGACTTCGTGCGTGACCGCGACGTCAGCCAGGCAACCTGGCCGCGCTGAGTGACATGAGGCGCCGGGGGAGTCCGAGTCATCTCCTCCGGCGCCAGTCGTAGGCGGCACGCGTGTGACATATGTCATCGGCAAGTTGTGAGGCTGCACGCTGCCCGGAGATCCTGCCAAGGTTGAACCATGGCCATCGCGAACGATCACCGGGACGGCATTCGTCTTTCTCACCTGACCAAGTCCTACGGTGAACTGCGGGCGGCACGGGGGATAGATGTTGCGATTGCCCCTGGAGAGACCTGGCGCCCCTCGGGCCAAATGGTGCGGGAAAGACGACCACGATCGACATGGTGCTCGGGCTCACTCGACCGGACACCGGAACGGTCTCGGTGTTCGGCTCGTCGCCCGCTGAGGCCGCGAAGGCCGGGGCCGTCGGCGCAATGCTCCAGACGGGACCGCTCGTCCAGTTCCTGAGTGTCCGCGAGCTCCTCACAATGGTCGCGTCGCTCTACCCTCATCCACTCGAGCTGAACGACGTACTTCGTCTCACCGGCACCGCAGAACTCGCCGATCGGGCGACGACGAAGCTCTCGGGCGGCCAGACCCAGCGCGTCCGTTTTGGCCATCGCGCTGGTTGCCGATCCGGATCTGCTCGTGCTGGACGAGCCGACGGCGGCCCTCGACGTCGAGGGGCGTCGTGAGTTCTGGCCCGCGATCCGTGCGCGGCCGAGAAGGAGAACAGCCCGGCGAAGTGGATGTAGGCATGATGAGCAGGGCGCGCCCCGGACGAGGCCGAGAAGCACCCGGAGGTCGCTGGCGGTCTGCAGGACCCGGGTGAAGCCGTCGATCATGGGCCCTTCTCGCGCCCTGGGGTTGGTCTCAACTCGGCGGGCACCTTGGACTTGCTCATTTCGGCGCACTACAATCCGACCACTCGCGGAGGCGGCGCTCCCTGGGAGATGCGGCGATTGTCTGGTCTTCCTGGCCGAGGCCGCGGGATCGGCGCCCAAACCCGTGTCGGACGTGATCACCACGACGGCATCGGGACCGGCGAAAGCGCTAGCAAAGGGGGCTTTATGCACCGAGACCGAGGTTTCAAGAGATCAGCTATCGGATGGTTGATCGGGGTGACCGCCGCGGCGGTGCTCGTTGTGCCCGTGGCAGTCGCGGCAGGCTCGAGTGGCGCGGCCACGTCGGTGTCCCACAGCAAGATCCCGAACGCGACGGTCATCTTGGGAACGACGGACCGGATCGTCTCTGCGGACCCGGCAGGCTCCTACGACCTGCCGTCGTGGACGATCATTTACAACGTCTACCAGACGCTGGTCAAGTACGTGCCCTACACGACGACGATCGTCCCCGACGCCGCGACATGCGCGTGGCACGGCACGACGACATACGTCTGTATCGTCAAGCCCAAGCAGTACTTCTCGAACGGCGATCCCGTGACCGGCGCGGACGTCGCGTACTCCTTCAATCGCGTCCTCAAGATCAACAGCCCGCAGGACCCAGGGGCCCTGATCACCGCGATGAAGAGCGTGACGGCGTCAGGGAACACTGTCACGTTCAAGCTGAAGGCCCCCGACTCGGTGTGGCCGGCCGTGTTGACGACCGGCGTGGGAGCGATCGTCGACCAGAAGGTGTATCCGTTCGCCAAGCTCCAGCCCGACGCGAAGATCATCGGGTCCGGCCCGTACGAGCTCAAGACGTACACACCCAACCAGTTGGCCGTGTTCGTGCCGAACCCGCACTACGGCGGCAACGACGTCCTGCACAACAGTGAGTTCATCATCCGCTACGAGGAGAGCGCGACGACACTCGTCTCCGACGAGCAGCAGGGCGCCATCGACATCGCCTACCGTGAGCTGACCCCGACCCAGCTTGAGGCGCTCGGGCACTCGAGCGGCGTCAAGATAGTTGTGGGCAAGGGCCTCGAGATCCGCTACATCGTTTTCAACGAGAAGATCCAGCCTGGCGCGAACCCAGCGCAGAAGCTTGCGGTCCGTCAGGCAGTGGCGTACCTGGTCAATCGGGCCTCGATCGCGAAGTACATCTACAAGGGGACGGTCAAGCCCCTGTACTCGATCATCCCCGACGCGCTGGAGGGGCACATCAACTCGTTCTCCGATGTGTACGGGGCATCCCCCAACCTCGCGAAGGCGAAGTCCGTGCTCAAGGCTGCCGGCGTGGCGACGCCGGTCAAGTTCACCCTCTGGTACAACACGAACCACTACGCGGACACCGACATGGCGACCGAGCTGCAACGTGAGCTCAACGCGTCCGGCCTGTTCAACGTCTCGCTCCAGTCGGCCGAGTGGACCACCTACACCCAGGCAGCCGACACGGACCAGTACGGGGTCTTCTTGTTCGGCTGGTTCCCCGACTACCCCGACGCGGACGACTACACGGGCCCCTTCTACTTCTGCAACCAGGAGTTCATGCACGACCACTACTGCAGTACGAAGGTGGACTCGCTCATCTTGCAGGAAGAGGCGTCGGCGGTCCCGTCGGTCCGTGACAAGGCGTTCGCGCAGATCCAGATGCTGACCGCGCAGAACCCGTCGCTCGTCCCGCTCTGGCAAGGCGGCCAGATCGCCGCAACTCGCGACAACGTGACCGGAGTCCAGTCGACGCTCGATGCGTCGTACACGTTCCGGTTCTGGCTCGTCGGGAAGTCCTAACCAGCTCATCCCCAGGGGTCAGGCGCTGGGCGCCTGACCCCTGGGCAGACCGGGTTTCGAGAAGGGCGCTCAGGTTTGTCGTCGTCGAAGGGATCGCTCCGCGGCTACATCATCACACGGCTGATCCTCGTCATCCCGATGGTCTTCATCCTGTTGACCCTCGTCTTCCTCCTGATGCGCGTCGCTCCCGGCAATCCGATCCTGGCGGCACTCGGAGGTCACCTCTCTCCTGCCCAGCTCGCGGTCCGTGAACGGATCGGAGGCTACGACAAGTCGCTCATCGTCCAGTACGGCGAATACTTGAAACAGGTCGTGACAGGGCACCTGGGCACCACCCTCACCGACCACCGTCCTCTCACGCAGGTGATCGCGCAGAACGGGGCGGCCACGCTCGAGCTCACGGTGGCGGCAATGTTTGTCGCTCTCATCGTCGGCGTCCCGCTCGGAATGCTTGCCGGCCGGAGGCGGGACAGCTGGCTCGACACCGGGGCAAGGGTCTTCGGGATCGTCATCTACGCAGCGCCGGTCTTCTTCCTCGGCCTGCTCGCCCAGTTGTTGTTCGGTCACATCCTCAATTGGCTCCCGACATCGAGCGAGTCGGGCGTCCTCGTCCAGGCGAATCTCACGCCGCACACGAACATCCTCATCATCGACGCGATGATCGACGGGCAGTGGGGTGACATCCCTGACCTGCTCGCACACCTTGTGCTGCCGGCGGCGACGCTCGGTCTCGTCATCTCCGGGGTCATCCTGCGGCTCGTGCGGGTGAACGTGATCCAGACGATGAAAGGTGACTACATCGAGGCCGCCCGAGCCCGCGGGCTGAAGGAGCGGTCCGTAGTCGTCCGGCACGCCTTCCGCAACGCCCTCGTTCCGATCGTGACCGTCACCGGATTGCAGGCGGCGCTGCTTCTCTCGGGAGCGGTTCTCACTGAGGAGACGTTCAACTGGCCGGGGATCGGCAGCGAGCTCATCTTCTACCTCGAGGCCCGCGACTACATCGCGGTACAGGGGATCATCACGGTCTTCGCTCTGGCGGTGGTCGCGATCAGCCTCCTAATCGACCTCATCAACGCGTGGATCGACCCGAGGGTGCGCTACTGATGGCGACGACTCTGCTTCCCGACGAGTTCGAGTCCGGCGTCGCGTCGCGGACAGGTAGCGGCGAGGGGCGACTACGCGGCCTACACCGCGCTTTCGCGCCGCTGATAGCGGTCCGCGGACTGCCCCGGTGGCTCTTCTGGACGGGAGCGACGATCACGCTGTTCTTTGTCGTCCTCGCCGTCTTCGCCCCTGAGATTGCTCCATACGGCTTCAACCAGTACATCGCGCACGGCATCCGGTTCCCCCAGCAAGCCTCGCCGTCGGGTGCCCACTGGTTGGGGACGACGGTCGTTTCCGAGGACGTCTACTCCCGTGTGATCTTCGGGGCGCGCACTTCGATCGAGGTCGTAGTGCTCGCTCTCATGTTCTCCGTCGTGATCGGTGTCCCCCTCGGCCTTGTCTCGGGGTACTTCGGGGGATGGCTCGACCGGCTCCTCGTGCTGATCAACGACTCGATCTTCGCCTTTCCTTATCTGCTCTTGGCGATCGTGATCGCATTCCTCCTTTCGACATCGGTCGGAGGCGGGGTGTTGACCGCGGCCATCGCTATCACGGTCGTATACATTCCGCAGTACTTCCGCGTCGTGCGCAACACGGTGCTCTCGGTGCGCGAGGAGCCGTACGTCGAAGCCGGCCGCGCGCTCGGCGCCAAGCCGAGAACCGTCATCCGCCGCTATGTGTTCGCCAACGTGGTCCACTCGGTCCCCGTCGTCGCGTCTCTGAACGCGGCCGATGCGATCCTTACCCTGGCAGGACTGTCGTTCCTCGGCATCGGGATGGACCCTTCGGTCGCCGCCGAGTGGGGCTACGACATCTCTCGCGGGGTCTCCGACGCTCAGGCCGGCTTCTGGTGGACCGGTCTCTTTCCTGGGCTCGCCGTCATCCTCCTCGTCACGGGCCTCACGCTCGTCGGCGAGGGGATCAACGACACCTTCAACCCACTACTGCGCCGGCCGAACCATCGCCGGTTCGCGATGCCCAAAGATGTCCGGGAGGTCACCACCGTGGCCGTCGAGACGGAACACGCCGTCGTGCGCGTCCGGGACCTCAGGGTGTGGTACGCGACGGACCGGGGCCCGGTGCGCGCCGTCGACGGGGTGAGCTTCGAGATCCAAGAGCGCGAGACACTCGGCCTGGTCGGCGAGTCCGGCAGCGGCAAGTCGACCCTGGGTCGCGGGATTATGGGCCTGTTGCCGGTGGGCGCCATCCGGGACGGGTCCGTCGATTTCGAAGGGCGCGATCTCGTGAAGGCCACGCCGCAGGAGATGCGACGCCTTCGCGGACCCTCGATCGGCCTGGTGTTCCAGGAGCCGATGACCAGACTCGACCCGCTCATGCGGATCTCGGATCACTTCGCCGAAGCCCTGCACACCCACGAGCCCGACATTTCCGACGCCGAGATCCGCCGGCGCTCACTCGAGGCGCTCGGCGGAGTGCGCATCCCGCCAACGCGCTTTCGCAACTATCCGTACGAGTTCTCGGGCGGCATGCGACAGCGGATAATGATTGCCCTTGCGCTCGTGCTCAAGCCGCGATTCGTAATCGCCGACGAACCGACGACTGCTCTCGACGTATTGGTTGAGGCCCAGATCCTCTCGATCATCGCCGACCTGAAGAACAACTTCGACACGGCGTTGCTGCTCATCACGCACAACCTCGGTATCGTCGCCGAGTCGTGCGACCGGGTCGCGGTCATGTACGCGGGGCGCATCGTCGAACAGGGCGCCGTCGTCGATATCTTTTCCCGCCCCGAGCACCCTTACACCCAGGAGCTCATGCGCTCGACGATCTCGCTGTCGACGCGGAAGCTCCACTACATCCCGGGTGCGCCACCCGATCTGGTGGCGCCGCCCTCCGGTTGCCGGTTCCACCCACGCTGCCCGTACGCGATGGAGGTCTGCCGGGCGAAGGAGCCGGTGGGTGTCGAAGTGAGGCCGAGCCACCTCGCCGAGTGCTGGCTCCATGGTCCCGAGAACGAGATCCCACCCGACGGTCGTCGCCCACTAGAGCGCGAGGAGATCGGCATTGCAGACGAAGCCTGATCCTGCGGCTCCCGCTCTCCTCGACGTCCGCAATCTCAACGTTCATTTCGCGCTCCGGGGGAGCTTTTTGCAGCGGATGCTCGGCCGTGACACCGGGTCGGTGAAGGCGGTCGATGGCGTCACCTTCACGCTGCAGCGTGGCGAGGTGTTGGGCCTCGTCGGCGAGTCCGGGAGCGGGAAGACGACGCTTTCGCGTGCCGTGCTCTCGCTCGTCAAGGTCACGGGTGGGTCGATCGCCCTGAACGGACAGACGATTTCCGGGCTGTCCGAGCGGCAATTCCGGCCGCTGCGCAAGCGGCTCCAGCTCATCTTCCAGGACCCGCATGCCTCGCTCAACCCGGCGATGCCGATTCTCGACGCCGTCGGCCACCCGCTGCGGATTCACCACATCGCGAAGAGCGACGACGAGGTCCGTCGTCTCGTGTCCGAGTCTCTCGAACGGGTCGGCCTCGTGCCCGTTGAGCGGTTCCTGCGCAAGTACCCGAGCGACCTCTCGGGTGGCCAGAAGCAGCGCGCCGTTCTAGCCCGCGCCATCATCCTCGGACCGGAGCTCGTCATCGCCGACGAGCCGGTCTCGATGCTCGACATGAGCGTACGCGCCAAGGTGCTCGAGTTGATGGGGAACCTCAAGCGCGATCTCGGCCTCACCTATCTCTACGTCACTCATGACCTCGCGACCGCACGATATTTCTGCGATCGCATCGCGATCATGTACCTCGGAAGGATCGTCGAGATCGGCTCCGCGGCCGAGATATACACAAATCCCCGCCATCCCTACACCAAGGCGCTGCTCGAGGCGATCCCCGAGCCAGACCCGAGCCACCATGTGCCGCGTGACCTTCCCAGGGGCGAGGTACCTGACGCCGCAATCCCGCCGCTTGGCTGCTCGTTCCACCCGCGCTGCCCGAGAGCCTTCGCGCCGTGCGGTTGGGAGAGCCGTGATCTGCGCCTGATGCTCGATGAACGGTGGGCGACGCTGACTCCTGACGAGTACCTCCGCGAGCGTGCAATCGTCGGCGATCTCAAGGACCTCGACTCGCCGACAACTGAGGCCCATATCCCTGCTGCGAAGGGGCACGCAGCAGCCGAGCTGACTGCCCTCCTCGCCGAGTTACGGAGCTCGACGCCCGAGGACCCGTTCTGGCGAGGGGTCGTGTCGGTTGAGCCGCAGGCCAATGGCGTCACAGTTCGGTTCCACGACCATGTCACGCCTGAGCTGCAGCTGGTCCCCGACACCGTTGAACCGGTGGAGGTCGCGTGCCACCTCTATCGACCGGATCTCGCGTCGCACTGATGGGGCGCGCCCGGCGAGGCACCCGGTTTCGCTGCGGCTGGCCAACCGCACGGCCGCAGGACATCGTCTTGCCGACCATAAATCACTATTCGGCGTTCCGGCCGCCCTGGTCGATGTTGCCGCGGGCATCTCAGGTCCGCGCTCTGTCGCTCGTGATGACGGAGTCCGCCGGCAGGCTGCCACCTGACTGACAAGAAGACAGCCTTAGCGGACAGGCCAGGAGCAGGCACATCCGGGTCGGTTCCGCGGATTACCCTGGCCACGGCGGGTTATGGCTACGTGTAGACATGATCAAGTCGCGTTGGTCGCGCGATGGTCGCGCGCGAGCCACGTCGTCGCTGACCGGGAGGACGCTATATGTGGCCAGCACAGGCAACGGTCCTTCGTCCACTGGGCGTGGGCGAACGCATGGACGCCGCCATAAAGATCGTCCGAGCGAACTTCCTCACGCTCGCACGGGCCTCCCTGGTCGTGGCGATCCCCGCAGGCATCGTCGTCGCCATCATCTCGGCCTCGGTCAGATCATCCGAGGACAGCGCCGTGAACGCAGGCGTCAACAGGAGCCTCTACACCGCACTGGGTGGTGAGCTACTGACTCTCGTGATCACCCTGGTGGTCGGTGCTTTCGTCACAGCGGTCTGCTTTCGTGTCATCGCGAACGCCTATCTGGGACAGCGGGCGGACTGGCGGGAAGCTCTGCACTTCGGCTGGTCGAGGCTGCCCGCCGTGATCTGGATCTCGGTACTGACCTACGTCGCTGTCGTGATCGGTGGTGTAATGACCGCAGTCCTCATCGTCATCATGGTGGCGATTCACCTCGCCGTGCTCACGGTTCTTTTTTCGGTCGTGCTTGGCGTCGGGGGATTGGTGGCAATGGTCTGGTTTCTCGTGTCGGCCAGGCTGGCCGTGCCGGTCCTGATGCTCGAGAACAAACGGGGGACCAAGGCGATACGTCGCGCGCTGACACTCTGCCGCGGTCATTGGTGGTCCGTGTTCGGTACCCAGTTCCTCGCAGGCCTTCTCGTCTCGATAGCAAGTGCGGTCGTCGGTCTCGTCCTCGGTGCCATCTTTGCCGCTTTCCATGGGGGCACGCCCCTGGCGGTTGTGGACGGATTCTTCGTCCAGACGATCAGCTATGTGGTGTTCGCGCCCTTCTCCGCTGCAATCCTTGTTGTTCTGACCATCGACCTGCGTGTCCGAAAGGAGGGTTTCGACATCCAGCTTCTCTCGACGCGGATGGGCCTCCCGACGACGGCGTCCGCTCTCTACTTCACCAAGCCACCACCAGGCCCCTACGGGCCTGTCGGATATCCACGGCAGGGATACCCGCCGCCTGGATATCCACCGCCCGGCTACTCCCAACAACCGGGATACCCACCGCCCGGCTACTCCCAACAACCGGGATACCCACCGCCCGGGTACCCGCAGCAGGCTTATCCACCTCAATCGGGCCCCTGGTATCCGCCTCCCGTCTACCCAGTGCCACCACCCACTGCGCCGCCCTCAACGGGCTATCCCCCTCCGGCACCGCCACCCGGATGGCCGCGTCCCTCTGACGCGCCGCCTCCACCTACCGGTTATCCGCCGACGGGGCTGCCGCCCGGTTGGCCGCGTCCCTCCCCACCTCAGCCACCCCCGCCTCCGCCGAGTCTCAGTTCGCCGCCTCCCTCCGAATCGGAGCCTGCTAGATGGCCGAGCCAATCGCCCGCGACGGGCGATGAGCAAGCGGCTGACCCCTCCGCTCCTGCTTCGCCAGTCGACCCCGTCGACCCCCCTGAACCACCGGCGCCGGACGCGCCCCGGTCCGAATAGGTGCCTTCTAAGGCGGGCGCCTCGACCTTCGCGGCGGACGCGCGCCATCAAGCGGCCCAGATCCTTTCCCGACCCCCGTACGCACGGCGCCCGGCGCGGAGTGCCGACCCTCTCGGAGGAGTGCTCAGTGCGATCGGGCGCGGATTCGTCTGGGTGTTCGGGCATCCGGCCCGTTGGTTGCTGCACCGAGTCCTCGTGCCGATTTTCCACGGCGCCCACAGTGCGCTCGGTTCTGGGGGTTGGGTCGTCGCGCTTGTGCTCGCGCTCGGGCTCGGCGTCTTCGTGGGAGTGCTCCTCGTTCGCAGGAGGTCGCACATAGCCTCACGCCCGACCAACAAGAGATCTAGGACGACGGACGAAGTGCCGATTGATCTGGAGCGGGCGGCCGAGGAGGCGGAAGCGAACGGCGAGAACGAGCTGGCCGTCCGACTCCGGTTCCGGTACGGGCTCGCTCGCCTCGAAGCCGGGGGCGTGATCTCCGATCGCTTCACCACGACCAGCCTCCAGTTGCGGAGGATCCTTCTGTCCTCGGTCTTCGACGAGCTTGCTTCCCGCCACGAGTCCATCACCTACGCCCAAGAGTCCGCGTCACCTCATGATGTCGCGGCGGCCCGGGATGGTTGGGGGCAGCTCCTCGCCGAAGCCTCCAATGAAGCGCAATGCCGCGAGAACGCTTGGTTGAAGACAGCAAGTGCCCGATGAGTGCCGCCACGCCGGCAACCCCGATGAAGGGGACTGTGGGAGCCAATCCGGACTCAGCCCAGCGGTGGCAAAAAGTCCCTAGACGGTGGAGAGCGGTAATGGTGATTGCGGCCGGCGCCGTTGTCGTCGAGTTCGCCCTGTCTCTTGTTGGCTCGGTCTACGGCACGCCGAGCCGGTTGATTGTCGGCCCAGCCTCTTCGTTCGATACCTCGAGCAGGGGGGTCTCCGCCTTGGCACAGCTGCTGGCCGGCCGACGTCACCCGATTCGCCAATTGAACGTGCCCGTCCGGTCCGCTTCGTTGCCCCTGCCAGGCACGCTGTTCGTGCTCGACCCGCAGGCCACGCTGACCAACGAGCTGCCGGCCATCGACCGGTATCTGGCAGCCGGGGGCAGCGTGGTCTTGGCCGGCAGGCCGGCAGTGGGCACCTTGAGAGTCCTGTTGGGACGCGGACCGCTACCGCTCTGGCAGGCGGCGACGCCTGGGCCGTCGCGAGCGGGAGCACCGGTGCCGCAGAACTACGCAGCCAGAACCGTGATCTCGAACACAGGAGGCTCGTGGCGCACGACAACGACGACCGGCGTCGCGGGTCCCAAGCCAGGACAGGTACGTACGCTCGTCGGCGGAACCCGTGGCGCCCTGGCGCTCATTGCCGATGTCGGTCGGGGACGTCTCGTCCTGCTTGCGTCGAGTTCTCCGCTCGACAACGGCCTTCTCGCCCGCGGCGACGATGCCGCGTTCGCCCTCGACCTGGCCGGTCCGGCCGGGACCGCGGTCGCCTTCGACGAGTACGACCACCTGCAGACGAGTTCCGGGTCTGGCATCGCCGGCCTGCCGGGCCACTGGCAAGCCGGCCTGCTACTCGCTCTTGTCGCGGTCGTGGTCTGGATCCTGTCCGCCGCGCGACGCTTCGGGCCACCCGTGAGGGCCAGCCGCGAGTTGATACCGCCCCGCATCGCCCACGTCGATGCCGTGGCCGCGCTCTTGGCGTCTGGTCCGCCCGGCAGGGTGGCAGCCGGTGCAGCCCCCTTGCGCAAAGCCGCGCGGGAACAGTTGTGTCATGTGCTCAGGGCTCCCCGTGATGCGACAGACAGCGAGCTGTTGACAAGGGCGGCCACGACGCCACTGCCGTCTGAGCTCGTCAGATCCATCGTTGCCGAGCCCCGCTCTGAGCAAGATCTCTTGGCGCTCGGCCGCGCCTATGCCACGCTCACGCAGAGAGGAAGGTGGTCATGACCGAGCTGCACCAACGCGGTGACGCGGGCCCGATGGCGGTCGTCCGTGCCCGACTGAACCAGCAGGTGGACAAGGTAGTCGTCGGTCAGTCGCATGTCGTCGACGCGACGATGATCGCGATCGCGGTCGGGGGCCACCTCCTGCTCGAGGGACCGCCCGGGGTAGCCAAGACGCTCCTCGCGTCTGCGGTGGGCCGTGCTTGTGGGCTCGAGACTCGGCGGGTTCAGTTCACGCCCGACATGCTGCCCTCGGACCTGACCGGCACGCTGACCCTGCAAGGGAACGACCTGGGTTTTCGCCCAGGACCCGTCTTCACCAACATCCTGCTCGCCGATGAGATCAACCGGACGCCCCCCAAGACACAAGCGGCCTTGCTCGAGGCGATGCAGGAAGGCCAGGTGACCGTCGATGGCGTGGGGCACTCTTTGCCGCAGCCTTTCATCGTGCTCGCCACGCAGAACCCGATCGAGTACGAGGGGACCTATCCGCTTCCTGAGGCGCAGCTGGATCGGTTCCTCATGAAGGTCGTCGTCACCTATCCGAGCGCGCAGAACGAGGAGGCGCTACTGAGGCTGCGTCGCTCGGGGGTCGTGCCCGTGACTCTGGCGGACGTCGAGGAGATAGTCGGACAGGAAGAACTAATGGCGGTGCGCCGCCAAGTAGATCGAGTGGCTGTCAGCGACGAGATCGTCTCGTACGTGGCATCGCTCGTGCGGCGCACCCGTGAGCTCCCGAGCGTGGCGCTCGGTGCGAGTCCGCGCGCCGGGGTCCACCTCCTCGCAGCCGCGCGAGCATTCGCCACCATGTCGGGCCGCGATTTCGTAGTGCCCGACGACGTCGTCGCGCTCGCAGCTCCGGTGCTCGCTCACCGCCTGTTGTTGACCCCGGAGGCTGAGCTCGACCGCTTCACCGCCACCGATGCCCTGTCGAATGTGCTCGCCTCGGTCCCCATCCCCCGCTGAGAGCGCACAAGAGAGACCGCGCCGTGCCAACGCCGTCAGCGACCGGTGGCAATCACCCGGGCAGCGGCCGGTCGGTGCCGCGCCCGACCCGACTCGCAGCGCTGGTCATCGCGCTGGTCGCGATCGCCTCGGCCGCTCTTCCCGTACCCGCCTTCGTACCGTTACTGGTACTGGGCGCGATCACCGGATGCTTCCTCGTCGACTTCCTCGTCGCTCGTCGCAGAGTCCTGACGCTCGAGCGCACAGAGCCCGAGACCTTGTCGCTCCTCGTGCCGGTTCCCTTCCGGGCTGCGGTGGGTGGCCTGGGCGAGGCGCGCTCGGTACGGACCCGCCAGCCGGTCCCGCCGACACTCGCGGTGCAGCCGCCGTGGGTGAACGGCGATCTCCTGGAGGGAGAACTCACCGGGCGCCATCGTGGAGTCCATGAGTTGCCGCCGGTGACCGTGCGCGCCGCCGGGCCGCTCGGACTCGCCTCCGTCGACCACACGGTCGGCACGAGCCGAGACGTGGCCGTTTTCCCCGATCTTCCGCGGGCGCGCCGCCTAGCGGCTGCGCGCCGCCGGGGCAAGGCCACCGACGAGGGAAGGGTCCGGGTACGCCTCGGGCTCGGGACCGAGTTCGAGATGATCCGCGACTACACCCAGGACGACGACATCCGCCAGGTCAACTGGATAGCCACCGCCAGGGTCGGTCGCCCAATGTCCAATCAGTACCGGGTCGAGGAGAACCGCGACGTCATGTGTGTCGTGGATACCGGCCGCTTGATGGCGTCTCCTGCCGGGGCAATGTCGCGTCTCGATGTCGCGCTCAATGCCGTCGCCGTGCTCGCGGTGGCGGCCGAGGAGTCGGGCGACCGAGTCGGAGCTCTCGCCTTCGAGGCCAAGGTGACCCGCCAGCTCGCCCCGCGCCGGCGCGGCGCCGAGGCCGTGGTCCGCGCTCTGTACGATCTCGAGCCGGTCGAGGTCGAGAGCGACTACGAAAGAGCCTTTTTTGCCGTCGGGCGCCAGAAGCGGGCGCTCGTAGTCGTGTTCACCGACCTCGTCGACGACGGGGCCGCCCGGACGCTGATCGCCGCCACGCCGGTGCTCGCCCGCCGCCACGCGGTCCTCGTGGCCAGCTGCACGGATCCTGACCTGGCGGCGGCGACCACACGACCTCCGCGCGACCAGATCGAGGTCATGCGCGCCGCCGTCGCCGCCGAACTGCTCGCCAGTCGTCGTCGAGTCGTCGTCGTCCTGCAGGCGCTCGGCGCCGTCGTCGTGGAGGCGCCACCCGAGGCCCTAGGGCCGGCCTGTGTGGGCGCCTATCTGAGGCTGAAACAACACGCCCGCCTCTAGGTCCCGACGGCGGCCGGTGTTCTCCCGCGTGCGAAGACGAGGCACCAGAAACTACCCGCGAGCGCGATCCCGACCGCGAAGGCGACAGGTGGAGCAAGGTCCCAAGGTGTCACGATGCCCTCGGTCAGTCCCGCCACGACGAGAAAGCCCATCACGGCGAGCACGATGGAGCCGATCGTCGGCGTGAGACGGCCGAGTGCCTCGGTCCGTGTGTCGTTGCCCGGGTCGATCAGGGCACGGGCTACGGCCAGGCCGCCGGCACCGGCGAGTGTAATGCAGGAGAGCTCGAGCAGGCCGTGGGGCACGATCAGGCTGAAGAAACGGCCGAAGCCGCCGGCTCGCCATTCCAGAGCGCCGAGGATGCCCAAGATGGCCCCGTTGTAGGCGAGTGAGAACGCCGTCAGCAGCCCGAAAGTGAACCCTCCGGCCACGGCGAGGATCGACACGAGGATGTTGTTCACGAAGATCTGTACGGCGAGGCCGCTCCGTCCCACGATCGAGACGCCGTAGTAGGCGCCCTTACCAGGATGCGCAGAGGCATGGAAGCCCGACGGGAGCAGGCCGGAAGCTGACGATGGCTCAGCAAGCGCCCACAGAGCCCCCAGCGCCAAGAAGCCGAAAAGGAGGCCGGCTGATATCGCCAGGCAGCGGTCCAGCTCGCGGATCCGGCGCCAGATCCGCACGCTCAGGTAGTCCCAGGCCGAGTCCTCGCGTCCGGGTTTGGAGTAGACGACGGTGTTCGCGCTTGTTACGAGCGCCTGCAGGCGGAGAGTTCCGGAAGTGTTCGGCCACAGACGTCTCGCCACCGCCAAGTCGGCGGCCGAGGAGCGGTAGAGGGCGCCGAGCCGGTGAATCTGCTCGGGCGCCAACTTGCGGCCCTGGCCTCGCGATCGCCTCACGAGATCTTCGAGCTCGGCCCAGTCGCCACCGCGATCAGTCACGAACCGGTCGAGGTTCAGCTTGCTCTCCGATCGCTCCGACCGGCGCCGGTCGACATTCGTCGTACGTTGATCAGGTGGACTTCGAGGACCGGCATGTCACGGTCACCCCGGAAGGGATCAGCCTCGACGTGGTCCTGGCAGGGCTTGGTTCCCGTTTCGTCGCCTTCCTCATCGACTTCACGTTGCAAGTGCTCGCGCTCATTGGGTTCGCCATCGTCGTCGTCTCAGCTTTCCACGGCTCTGGGACCACGACCAGCGGGCTCGTAGAGGGCGGGGCCTTCGCACTTTTCGTGTTGGTCGATTTCATCGGTTACTTCATCTTTTGCGAGATGCTCTTCAACGGTCGGAGCCTCGGCAAGCGAGCGGCGGGCCTACGTGTGGTCCGTGTCGGCAGCCAGCCGGTCGGCTTCTGGTCGAGCCTGCTCCGTAACGTGCTCCGCCTGATCGACATGCAACTCGGCTTCACCTACCTCGTCGGGAGCGTTCTCATCCTCTCCACCAGCCGGAACCAACGACTCGGCGACCTCATAGCCAACACACTCGTAGTGCGCGAGCGCGTCGGTGCTGCGACGACCTGGAGCCGCTCACCGTGGACCTCGCCCGCCAGCTTTGGGAGGCCGGCTTGGAGCCCGGGGTTGTCGGTCGCAGGGACTCCGAGCTATCTCCCTTTCGAGCTCGCGCACTGGGACGTGAGTGCTGTGCCCGACGCGGAGCTGGCGCTGGCGCGGACGTTCCTCGCCAACCGGGGCGGGTACACCCAGGATGCGCGCGTCCGGCTCGGCTATGAGCTGGCCGGACGAATCTGGCCCCTCGTGGCTGGGCCGACCGCACCTATGCCGGCGGAGTGGTTCCTGGAGGCCGTGCTCCTCGTTAAGTCGGCCCGATCATGACATCCGAGAAGTAGTAGCGCGGAGCAGGGTTGGGCCAGATCATCGCGAGCTGGGCAAAACGCTTCGCGATGCCGTTTCGCTGAGGTCTTGTCGTGGCCACACGAGGCTCGGACCGCCAAGTCGATCAGACGAGAGATCCCGAAACAGGGACCTCGCGTTCGGCCGACGAGCTGACCTGAAGTTGTTGGGTCGCTGACCTGCGACCTAACTCGTGCATTCCGCATCCTGTGTGACTACTATCGCGGCGAAGTTGTGGGGGGGCAGTCGCACTGGTTCTGTTGCTGGCGCGCCCTCACGTTGGTTGCCAGGGGGGAACCAGAAATGAGGCCAGAGGGCAGTTCTCATCGGTCAGGCACGCGACGGTCACAGCGTTACGGTGACCTCCCTAGGGGGATCCCGACGGGCAGGGGAAAGTTCGCGTCGCTGCGCAGCAAGGTTGGACGTATCGGCCGAGCGGGAGCCGGCCTGCTACTCGTCCTCGGCCTCGCCAGCACGCTCGAGCCGATCGTGCAGGCGGTCATGAGCTCCGCCGCAGGTGCCCAGCCAAATCTCATCCTGAACGGCAGCTTCGAACAGCCACGTCAAACTTCGGACGCCGCGCTCTTTCCCGGATCAGGTGGGCTGACGGACTGGACGATCGGAGGAGGCAGTGTCAATCTCGATGACTCTGGCTATTGGCAGGCCGAGGACGGTCTTCAGTCGCTCGACTTGTCGGGCAACGCTCCGGGCTCAGTTTCCCAAACGGTAACTGGAACGACGGCCGGCGCGACCTACAACTTGTCCTGGTTCCTGGCTGGCAACCCAGAATGCGGACAGGCAGTAAAGATGATGGATGTCTACTGGAATGGAATCCTCGTGGACGAGCCCTCGTTCGACACGACGGGTCTCACGCACGTTTCGATGGGTTGGGTGGAAGAGCAGGTCAACGTCGTCGCTACCGGAAGCGACACCGTCGAATTTGCCGATGCGCCGTCGGATCAAAGTTCTTGTGGAGCAAATCTCGACAACGTCTCGCTGGTTCCGGCGAGCATGGCGGACTGTGCGTCGCCGTCGTCGTTCAACGACAACTTTGCCACCGACACTTCTCTCTCGGACTGTTGGGAGACCGGGACTCCGTCGCTCTCCGCCGCCGCGGTAAACGAGGCGACGTCGATTGCGCCCGAGCTCTCGTTCAGCGGCGGAATGGACATGCAAGGCGCGGCTGCCGATCCCGAGTTCACAGGCATCGAGTCAGCCGCGGCCTATCAGGCACCTTTCGACTTCACGACAACCGTCAAAGCCGTCCAGTCAGGCGACAACTCCTTTGTCATCTACATTGCCAATACAACCGGAGGCGGCGTTTCCCTCGAAGGAGACCTGTCGTCATCGAGCTTCAACGGAATCTGGGCGGCCGAAGCGACCGGGTACCTGGGGGCTGGAAGTGACATAAACAGTTCTGTTGCCGGTCAGGCGATTCTCTCGAACCAGCCCCTTGGCACGACGTTCCACATCAGTATCTCCCTCGACGACAGCGGCGATATCGGCATCAACGTGAACGGGACCACGATCACGAGCGCAGCACTGGGCCGGATCGGAAACGGGCCCTTTCGCGTCATCCTGGGGCAGAGGGAGTCGGACGACGAGGAGCCCGGCAACCCCCCATCAGCGACGCCGAAGGGGCCGAACGAGGCCGTCTGGTACAACGCCAGCCTGACGACGAGCTCCTGCTCGGCCAGCTCATTCTCGACCGACTTCGGACTCGACTACGCGAACGGCAGCGTATATCAGGGCTTTCTACAGGACTGCTGGCAAGTCGAGCAACCCCCCTATACGACCTTGCCCCCGACTATCGCGGACGTCGAGTCGGCCATCGGCGCGACGGACGTGTCACCCAATCTGACATTCGAGGTCGCGTCGGACCTGTTCACCCCGATGCACATGGCGGGAACGACAGGAAACAGCCAGTTCACCGGAATCCAGTCGACTTACGCCTACTCGGCTCCCTTCCAGCTCACGACAAGCGTTCGGGGCACCCAGTCCAACGGCAGCGCCTTCGCCGCGTACCTGGTCAATGCGAATGCGACAAAGGGTCTGTCGCTCGAGGGTGATCTGAATCCCGCCGACGGCGGCAATTACGGGATCTGGGCGAACAACGGGATCGGCGCGTCGTCTGCCGACACGGCGGTGCTGTCTCCCAACACACCCGCGGTGAACCTCACATACAACATCACCCTGTCGGTCGACGGCTCGGGCAACGGTACGGTCACCGTCACCTCCAGCGGCGGTAGTGGAAGTGTTGCGCTCGGAAACGTCGGGACTGGTCCCTTCTACGTCGTCCTCGGCCAGCACGAAGGCACACCAGCCGTCGCAGGCGCGAACGGTGCGAACTGGTACTCCGCGGGCCTCTCACCGGACGTCGTGTCGGTCAGCACAACCCTCTCGGCGGGCTCACCGACCGTCGCCGGCGTCGAGACCGTGCCCGAGTCGGTCATCCCCCCCACCTCTGTAAGCGGCGCGGCAGGTTCTGGTTCCGGTAGCGCCGCCTCGGCTCCCCTCAGCTCGATCCCGCTCAGCTCGATAGCCCTCGCCTCGTCGCCACTCCACTCGATCCCGCTCAGCTCGATCCCGCTCAGCTCAGTCGCCCTCCCGGGATCGGGGGACACCGCGATCACAGCCGCAGAACAGGCGCTCTCCAGCGCCTTGCTATCGGACATCGGGATCACCTATGACCCGGACGGTTGCACGACAGACGCGTGCTCGGGCTGGAACGGCATCCTCGCCGGCAGCAAGTATGCCCTCGTGCCGCTCGAGTCGGTGACGCTCGAGGACGTCCTGCAGGACACCGCAACCGGAAGCGAGGGCCAGCCTTCGCCGGCCGCCAGTTTCGATTCGGTCGATCTCAGCGCTCTCGACCTGTCATCGAGCCCGCTCAGCTCGATCCCACTCAGCTCGATCGAACTGGGCTCCTTGCCGCTGAGCTCGATCGGCCTCGCAGGAACCGTTCCCGGCTCCGGTGCGCTGGCGCAATGGTGCACGACCCTGGCCTCGCTCAACTTCCCGTGCTCGGATTTCGGGATCTCGGGTTCGAATGACAACGGCGTCACCCTTCTCTCCCTCGCTCTCGCCGGGGTCCCGCTCAGCTCGATCCCCCTCAGCTCGATTCCCCTCAGCTCGATCAACCTCGCCGACATCCCCCTCAGCTCGATCCCCCTCAGCTCGATCCCCCTCAGCTCGATCAACCTCGCGAGCAGCCCACTGAGCTCGATCCCGCTCAGCTCGATCCCGTTCAGCTCGATCCCGCTCAGCTCGATCCCGCTCAGCTCGATCCTGCTGGGGTCGGCCCCCCTCAGCTCGATCCCCCTCAGCTCGATCCCCCTCAGCTCGATCCCGCTCGTGGCGGACATCGTCAACTGCAATACCTACTCGCAGTGCTCGACCGCGACCCTCGGACAGGCGGCTCAGGCAGGTGCCCTCCTGCCTTCGGCGACGCTGCTCGACCTCCCGACCTACGACGGGACGACCATCGGCGAGCTGCCACCGAGCGTCCTCACCGGCATGAGCCTCGCGCAGCTGCTCGTCGGCGACGTCACGACACAAGCCGGCTACCCCAACATCACCCTCGGTGACCTGCTCGTGGCGACCATGCCGCCTTCCTCGTATCCATGGCAGAGCGTCTCTTTGCCCGCACTGCCGCTCGCAGCCGATGGGACTGCCGGCGGAACGGTCACCTACACCATGACCCTCACCTTGAGCAACGGCCCGGCAAATGTGGCCGTCGATCTCGCCTTGCCTCCGTCGTTCTCCTACCTGCCGGGTAGCGGGACAATGACCGGGGAGCCCTCACTGGCGGACCCGACCCCGTGCGGCTCCTCGCTTTGCTGGGACTTCGCGCTCGAGCCCGCTAGCTACACCGTGACGTTCCAGGCCAAAGCAGGCATCGGGCTCGGCCCAGCGGCGGCGACGGTGTCCACCTCTTTGAACGGGGCCATCAGCTCCTCGACGTCGGCGACGGTCAACGTCGTGAACGGCGAGCAGCCCCTTGTCGACAGCCCTGGGAGCTCGCTTTCCCTCACGCCCGGCTCGCCGACGACTACGCCGGGCAACCTCAATATCGGCTACCTCACCTCGCACGGCGACATCGACGACTGGGCTGTGACCGTGAGTGCGGGTGAGGAGCTCAGCCTGGCGCTCACGAACCTGCCTGCCACCTACGACCTCGAGCTGTTCGGCCCGAACGCGCAACAGTCCCAGCTGCAGGGCACCCCGAGCCAGGACCTGACAGGAGTCGCGGACACTTTGCCGTCGATCACCCCGGGCGCCACGACAGAATCGACTCCTGGCTCGGAGGACCTCCCCGTCACACCGCCCGCGGGTGATCAGCTCGAGGCGGTCTCGAACAACCCAGACGGGCAGAGTCAGTACATCCAGACGCCGCCGCTGGCAGCGGGGACATACATAGTGCAGGTGTCCGGTTACAACGGCGCCTTCAGCGCGCAACCGTACCTGCTGCAGGCGAACGTCCTCGGAGGTGAGACCGCGCCCAGCTGCCCGGGCGGCATCTCGTACCCGGACCCATTGCCAGACGCCAGCCAGGGCGCGCCCCCTCTGAGCGACCTGAACGTGGCCATTCCGAGCAACGTGAACACGCTGTTTCTCGTGAACACACAGCGGATGTCGGCTGCCTTCGGCTCGGCCTTCGACGACCCGGCCGATCCCAGTCAAGAGACGGTCGTCACCGACCTGAACTCGATCGCCGCTGCCTCTGATGCCGGTGTGTACGGAGCCGTTGTTCCTGTCGATAGCTACTCGGGTGTGCAGCAGGCTTACGCGCTATGGAACACGAACCCTTGCTCGGTCGACGCCGCCAACGGCGTCGTCGCGGCCATCGGGGCTGTTGTGGACCAGCTACGCGCCCAGTACCCGACGATCCGGAACATCGTCATCGTCGGCGCGGACGACCAGATCCCCCTTGCCCGGATCGCAGACGGCGCCACACAATCCAACGAACGCGATTACGGCGCCGCCACCTTCGCCGGGGAGAACAATGTCGAGGGGGACGCACTGTCGCTCGGCTACTACTTCAGCGACGACCCCTATGCTGCCAGCCAGCCGCTTGGGGTCGGGAGCGCCACGCTCTACACGCCCCAGCTCGCCGTAGGGCGCCTGATCGAGTCGGCACCCGAGATCGAGTCTGCCCTCTCGCGCTTTGTGAGCTCAGATGGCAACCTCGACGCGACCGCGAGCCTCACGACCGGTTACTCGTTCCTCGCCTCCGGTGCCCAGGCGGTGGAGGCCAACCTCGCCGCCAACCACCTCAACTCCATGAACGCCTGCGATCTCATAGGCGAGAGCTGGGCCGAGTCGGACCTCGACGCGGCCCTTGCCGGCGCCGGCAACTGCACCACGCCGGGGGTCGACAGCCTCAACGCTCACTTCGACTACTCGCGTGCCTTGCCTGCCAACGACAACACGACCGGAGCCACTAGCAACCTGTTCACCACGACCGACGTTCGCAATCCGCCGGACGCAACCTCCTACACGGGCAGGCTTCTCTTCTCGATGGGCTGTCACGCGGGTCTCGACATCGACGATGCAGAGGTGGATGCCTCCCTCGGCGCCACGTCGCCGGTCGACGACTGGGCGAAGACGTTCGCGGACTCGGGTGCGCTCTGGGTGGCGAACACCGGTTATGGCTACGCCGACACCGACACCGTCGCCTACTCGGCCAAGCTTATGGCCGAGTTCGCGTCCAACCTCAACGGCACAGTCACGATCGGCGAGGCGCTCGCGGAGGCCAAGCAGCAATACGCGGCCGACAGCGCCATTCTCAGCCCGTACGACCTGAAGGCTTTGATGGAGTCGACTTTCTACGGCTTGCCGATGTACTCCTTGAACGGCAAGCCGACGGGTCAGACTCAGCCCGTTCCTGGTCCGTCGACGACGACGGACTCGCTTACCGGAGAGACCGTGGCTCCGGTCTCGCTGAGCCTCGGACAGGGAACGAGCACCGCCGCAGGTCAGCTCGGGCTCGTCACTAAGGCCGACGGGAGCTACTACCAGGTGAACGGTACCAGCAGCGACAACGGCGGGATCCAGACGACCGAGTACCGCCCGATAGAGCCGCTCGTGACAGTGGCGGCGACCGAGCCGAATCTCGTTCCCCACGGCGCGCTCGTGACCGGCCTCACCTCACAGGACATTCCCAACTTCCAGCCCGTGTACGTCATGCCGGCGGCCGGGTCTGCGGACGCGGCGTCGCCAGTCATCGGGGACGCCGCTTTCCCGGGCACCCTGCAACGCGTCGGGACCTACGGGATTTTCACTGGCAGCGGAACCGGTGCTCAGCTCGACCTTGTTGCCGGTCAGTTCCTTCCGAACCCTTCGTCCTCCACCGGCAGCGGTACCGAGCGGCTCTTCACCTCGATGTCAGCCGATGTCTACTACCAGGCTTCGAATGCCCCGCTCGCAGGCGACTACACGCCTGCCACAGTCGACTCTTCCCAGGCCGTCAACACGGGCAGCGGCTTGAACTTCACGGTCGATGTGACACCCTCGAGCTCGGACGATCCGGTAGAGCGAGTCCTCGTCCTGTACACCGACGCCGCCAGTCCGAACGGCACCTGGACGGACCTCAATCTGAACTCCGGCGATGGTCTCGGCTGGGCGGGCACCGGGGCCATCACCTCGAGCGGCGTTGCCCAGTACATGGTCGAGACGGTCGACGCCGCGGGTAACGTCTCGGTCTCGAACAACGAGGGCTCGGATTTCAACAGCCAGATTCAGACAACGACCACGTTGTCGTCGTCGGTGAACCCAGGTCTTGTCGGACAGCAGATCACCTTCACAGCCACCGTTGGCGCCAACGTGTCGGGCACAGGCAACCCCGCAGGAAACGTGGAGTTCCTCGACAACGGCGACCCGATCACGGTGTGTGGCGGCGTGTCCGGGAAGAATCTGAGCAACGCGGCGGTCAGTTGCATTGTCAGCTACCCGTCCGCTGGGCTGCACCAGATCACCGCCACGTACGCGGGCAGCACGGACTTCATCACCTCCACCACCTCGGCACCGTTGGATGAGACGGTGAACCAGCCGAGCGAGTCGTCGCCCTCGACATCATTGGTGGCATCGAGCACCTCGCCTGTGGTGGGCCAGACCGTGACTTACACGGCCACTGTCACTGGCCCGAGCGGTGGCGCGACACCGACCGGCACCGTCTACCTCGAGGACGGGACGAACACTTTCACGTGCACGGGGGGCAACCAGACTCTGAGCGGATCGGTCAACAGCGCCACCGCGACCTGCCAGGTGGCCTATAGCTCCACGTCGAACAGCCCGCACGCGATCACGGCTTTCTACGACCCAGGCACCGATCCCAATTACTCCGCCGGCGGCGGCTCGAATCCGGTCACCGTAACGGTTGGCCCAGCCGGTACCAGCACGACGGTGGTCTCGACGACTGGCTCACCGTCTTTCGTCGGCCAGCCCGTGACATACACCGCCACGGTGGGTGTCACCAGTCCCGGCTTCGGCACCCCGACCGGCAGCGTCGAGTTCCTCGACGGCGGAGGTGCTATCAGCGGCTGCACAGCGAACCCGCTGAGCAGCTCGCTGCCGGACACGGCCACATGTACGGTGACCAGCTACGGCGCGGCGGGGACGCATTCGATAACGGCGCAGTACCTGGGCTCGTTCGATTTCGCCGCCTCGGTGGTGTCTGCGAGCATCACCCAGCAGGTGACCGCCCGCCCTTCGACCGCGACCTTGTCGTTGACCAAGTCGTCGGTCACCTACGGTGCAGAAGCCGGCGAGACTTTCACAGCCACCGTCACCGGGACCAGCGGTTCTCTGCCGACAGGAACAGTGTCCATCAAGTCCGGCTCGACCACTTTGTGCTCGAGGACCAACTTGACGGAGAAGTCGGCGAGCTCGGTCACTGCTGTTTGCAGTCTCACCAACGTCGAGCAAGCCGCGGGCAGCTACTCGGTCACGGCCGTCTACAGCGGTGACACGCTCAACGCCGGTGCGACCTCGAGCCCGCAGAGCTTGACGGTGAGCCAGGACTCCACGCAGACGTTCCTGCAGGGGCTCCCGACAACGACTCCCTACGGCTCAGAGCAGAGGCTGGTGTTCGGCATCGTCGTCCTCACCGGCAACGGTGAAGCCCTGCCGGCCTCCGAGTCCCTCACTATCAACGTCGGGACAGCTTCATGCGTTGCCTCGATGACTCCTTCGCTGCTCGGCGCTTACGGCAGCTGCTCCATCGCAGCCACCGCTTTGCCCGTCGGCAGCTACAAGGTGTCGGCGACGTACGCGGGCGATACCGACCTCAAGTCGTCGAGCGGCACGGCCGCGGTGGGGCTCACCGTCACCGGAGCGGCCACTACGACGGGGCTCAGTCTGTCTCCGTCGAGCGTCACGTACGGCAACGAGACGACCGAGGTGTTCTTGTCCACCGTCACCTCGTTAGCTGGGATGCCCTCGGGTACTGTCACCGTTGGTTCGTCTGGAGGAACCCTTTGTCAGATCACGCTCGTGAGTGGCTCGGGCAGCTGTCGCCTGTCTGCTGCCCAGCTGGCGGTGGGCACGATCTCGAGTGTCGTAGCCACCTACTACGCGAGTGGGAACTTTGCCGGGTCGACGTCGTCGGCCAAGTTCTCCTTCGCCGTCAGCAAGGACACAACGACCACGAAGGTCTCGGAGAGCCCGACAACCGTCAAGTCAGGTGCCGAGTCCGCTTCGGTCTTCACGGCGACAGTGACTACCGGCTATGGAGAGACCGTCCCGCACGGCGACACCGTTAAGGTGACCGTTGGCTCGACCTCGTGCACCGGTACGTTGAGCTCCGGCACAGGTACATGCAAGATCGGCAACAGTGCGTTGGCAGTCGGCTCCTATGCTGTCTCGGCTGCCTACGCAGGCGACGCCAGCCTGGGCAGCTCGAGCGGCGCCAGCAGCACGAACCTCACAGTGTCAAGGACATAATCACCTCCGGTGAGGTCCGCGAGTGCAGGGCAACGCCTGGTCCACTTACATCGGGGGATGGACGCACCAGCGGACCCCCCACGGTGATTCCGATGATCCGGATCGGATACGAACCGGCGAGAAGCCAGATGGCCGTGTTCACGGTGGAACAGTGAGCCTTGTCGACAGGGTAGGTCCCCACGGAGATCAGCTCAGGCGCGATCTCCGACGCAACGATCGGCCGGGAGCCGACTCCGACGGCGCCGAGAGCCTCGCGTCCTATGTCCCGCGCGTGGCTCTCGAGTGGCTGGCCGACTCGCCCGAGGCGACGCACCGTCACCTCGAAGGCACGCTGCTGTTCGTGGACGTCTCCGGCTTCACAGCCCTCACCGAGCGGTTGGCGGCTCGGGGCAAGGTAGGTGCGGAGGAGATCACCGATGTCATCGGCTCGGTCTTCACCGAGATGCTCAGTGTCGCCGCCTGTTATGGAGCGGACCTGCTGAAGTGGGGTGGGGACGCCTCGCTTCTCTTCTTCTCGGAGCCTGCCTCGCCATCGCGTGCCTGTCGAGCTGCTGTCCTCATGTCTCAGATGATGAGCCGAATCGGTCGGCTGAGGACCTCTGCCGGGCGAGTCTCCCTCGGCGTCTCGATCGGAGCCCATAGTGGAGGCTTCGATCTCTACCTGATTGGCGGGCGCCACCGCGAGCTCGTCGTCACAGGGCCGGCCGCCACGGTCACTGCCCGCATGGAGACGATCGCCGAGGCCGGTGAAGTGATCGTCAGCCCCGACACGGCACGCCGACTCGACAGGGGCGTTCTCGGCGACCGGAAGCTTGAGGGCGTGAGCCTGAGCAAAGTGCCCGAGGCAGAGGAGTCGCCGATACGCGGCTTGCACGACTTAGTCGATATCGATGTTGCGACACTCCTGCCGACCGAGACTAGAGCTCGTCTCCTCGGTGGAGGCGAGCAGGCCGAGCATCGGCAGGCAACCGTCGCCTTCGTCGAGTTCTCCGGGGTCGATGCCCTCTCAGGCAGTCAAGGTGCCGAGGCGGTCACCGCTCACCTCGACCGTCTCGTGTGCGCGGCTCAGGAAGCAGCCGAGCACTACGGCGCAAGCTTCCACGGAACGGACATCGGTCCCGACGGCGGCAAGATGATCCTCCTTGGCGGAGTTCCCATCCTGCGTGGCAACGACGCCGAGCGCGTACTTCGTGTCGCGCGCGAAATCGTCTTATCCCACCCGGCCAGCTCCCCGATCGAGCTTCGCATCGGCGTCAACGCCGGAAGAGTGTTCGTCTTCTCTCACGACGTCGGGCTCGGACATCGGCGGATCTTCTCGATAACCGGTGATGCCGTCAACCTGGCAGCTCGTGTCATGGGCCAGGCAAGGCCACGTCAGGTACTTGCCACCGCGGAGACCCTCGGCCGGGTTCGCAATCCCTTTGAGACCGAACCGGTACCACCGTTCAAGGTCAAGGGCAAGACTGAGCCAGTCGTTGCCGTGGCCGTTGGGGCGCCGCGCAACGACGCGGCGACAGAGAGCAGCGACAGCTTGCCCTTCGTCGGCCGTGATATCGAGCTCGACGCGCTCTTGGGCCGGGCGTCCGCAGTTGCCGGCGGCACCGGGAGCGTTGTCGAGATCATTGGGGCGCCGGGCATCGGCAAGTCCCGCCTCGTGTCGGAGGCAATCGACAGATGGCCTCTCGACACGCTGAGAGTGGCATGCGAGCAATATGGGAGCGCGACGCCTTACCTGGCTTTTCGCCACGTCTTTCGCCGGTTGCTCGGGGGCGCCTCCGACGCCGCCAACGACATCGTCGTCGCCGAGCTCCGACGGGTTGTGGCCGCCTTCCTCCCGGATCTCGAGCCGTTTCTTCCTCTCCTTGCCGACGTCGTCGACGTATCCGTGCCGGCCACGCGCGAGGTAGACGAGCTCGAGCCCAGGTTCCGCCGCGCGCGCCTCGAGCACGGTGCCGTGCGGCTCATGGGGCTGTTCATCTCGGGACCTTCCGCTTTGGTGCTCGAAGATGCGCAGGCCATGGACGAAGCCTCGGCGAGCTTGCTCAGAAGAGTTATCTTCGAAACCGATGCCCTGCCATTGCTCGTCGTACTTACTCGTGGGCCTGAAACGCCTCTGGATCTGCCCGAAGGTTCCGACCGTCTCGTGATCGAGCTCGAGCCTCTCGGGGAGGAGGTGGCTATCCGCCTGGCCGGGTCCGGGAGCGGCCCGGTGCTGGCGCCCCCTCAGGTTGCCGCCATCGTCGACAGGGCGAACGGCAACCCGATGTTCCTCCGAGAGTTGCTTCGTGCCGCTGGGCAAGCGGGCAGCGTCGAGGGTCTACCTGAGTCACTCGAGCCGCTGCTAGCGACACAGATCGACCTGCTCTCGCCATCGGACCGGCAGGTTCTGCGGGCGGCTGCCGTACTCGGCACCCATTTCAGTCCCGGCCTTCTGCATGAGCTGCTCGAGGATGGAGTCATCGTCGACAGCACCGTGTGGGACAGACTGGGCGCCTACATCGCCCCAACTGCCGTCGGTCGGCGATTCGCTCACGGTCTGATGCGCGACGCCGCCTACGAGGGACTGTCCTTTAAGCGGCGCAGGGAGTTGCACGCTCGTGCGGCGAAGGCCATCGAGACGAGAATGACCGCACCGGACGAAGGCGCCGATCTCTTGTCGCTTCACTGGCTCAACGCCGAGCGCTACGACCAGGCGTGGCACTACTCGCGTCTCGCGGGCGATCGGGCCCGGAACTTGTGGGCAAATGCGGAAGCGGCCACCTTCTACGCGCGGGCACTCGAATCCGCCAGCCGGCTCCGCACTCTCCCCCGGTCCGAAGTTTCAACCGTCGCCGAGGCGCTCGGTGATGCCAGCGAGCTGGCCGGCAACTACGAGCGCTCGCGCCACGCTTATGCGGAGGCGCGGCGACTCGTCGATGGAGAGGTGGACCGGGCGCGGTTGTTGCGCAAGATCGGCGTGCTGCACGAGAGGCTGGGCCACTACCGTCAGGCACTCGCGTGTTACACGAGGGGCCGCCGCCTCGTCACGAGTGCAAACCAGGCTGCCTGGTCAGAACGCTCCGAGTTGGATCTGGCGTCGGCAGGCATCTGTTCCCGCCAGGGCCGTTACCTGGACTGCACGCGCTTTGCCAAAGAAGCGGCCCGGGATGCGACACGGGCAGGGCACCGTTCGGGGTTGGCCCACGCGCTCTACCTCGAGCACATGATGTCTGTCTACCTAGGTCAGCCGGAGGACGATCTCGCGACGCGGGCGCTCGCCATCTTCGAGGAGATCGGTGACCTCGTCGGGCGGGGCAACGTACTTAACAATCTCGGCATCGGTGCGTACTACCGGGGGAAGTGGGTGCGATCGCTCGAGCACTATGAGGCAAGCCGCGAGGCGCGTGTTCGCTCGGGCGACGTCGTCGGAGCCGCGACGGAGGAGAACAACATCGCCGAGATCCTTTCCGATCAGGGCGACCTCGCAGGAGCGCGCCCACTTTTCGAGTCTGCGCTGACGACCTGGTTGGCGGCTCGCTACCGGGTGGGTGCCGCGCTCGCAACGTCGAACCTCGGCCGGCTAGAAGCGAGGGCGGGCAATGTCGCGCGCGGGCGCGCACTGCTCGAAGAAGCGCTGCGTGATTTTCGCGCAATCCGCTCGCCGGTCTTCATCGCCGAAACCGAGGTTCGACTCGACGAGTGTCTTGTGCTCGAGGGCGACTTTGCGTCGGCGATGGCTCGCGCGCGCGATCTTCTTATGGGCTTCCGGGGACGAGCAGGCTTCGAACAGGTCGAGCTGACGACGTTGCGTCTTCTCGGCACGGCGCGCGTTCTTGCCGAATTTGCTGATGGATCTGGCGCAGAGTCCAGCGAATGGAGCCAGGAGCTGGACGAAGCCGTCGCACGGGCGACCGCTCTCGAGGCCCCTTACGAGTTGGCCCTCTCCCTGACGGTCAGGTCAGAACTTGGCCTGCTGGTCGATCGCACTAGACCGTTGCGGGCCGAAGGCACCGCCGACCGGGCAGTCGTGGATCACGAGCACGCGGAGGCCATATTTGACAGCCTCGGCGTCGGTCAGGTTGTCATCACCCGGTCAAGCCCGGTGTCCGGTAGGCCCATCGTGAGAGACGTCCAGCTGACGGTGGAGACATCTCGGCTCGGGTTAGGGCTCGACACTTGGCCGCGTGCTTTGCCACGATCGCCATGACGGTCCGAAGCACACCGGTGAGCGGGGATGCTCGTCGGTTCCATGGCAACAGCCGGCGTGATCGCTCGGTTGACTGGCCGCCAAACCCTAGGCGTGGGTGGCCAGCGCGTCCCGATTTACGCGATCGATCAGTTCGTCCCCGGCTAGTGCTAGTCGGTGGCTGCTCTCCGCTTCGACCCAGCGGATCGCACCAAGGCCGGCATCGACCTCGACACGGCACCTCCCGCAGTGCGGTGGGCGACCGGTAGGGCACAAGAGTCGGCGGCGTCCATCCTCGCGCGGGGCACGCCGTGTGAAGCCGTGATCGGAAGAGCCCTCGAACGTGAAATCTCCGGGAGCCCGAGATGGGATTCGAACCCATGACCTGCGCATTACGAGGGCCTTCAAAGGCGTCTTCTTGGGTTCCGCCTGTTCGCAACGCGTCGCATAAGGGCAGGTCAACAGGGGTGAAGCTCGAGACGGTGGCGATCCGCTGCAACTCCCTGCGACGCCCGGAGACTCAATTGTTGGGACAGATTTTCTCTTTTCCGCGTCGATAGTGACACTCCGAGCGTCAGAACTAGCTCCGAAAGAGTACCCAGCCGCGGAAGAAGGTGAGGGCCTCCTTCTTGCTCCGCGTGAGGAGGGGATCGCGTCTACCGGGGCACCAAAGACGTCCGGAGGGAAGTATGAAGGCGGGATCGTCGGCCATCTCGTGCCACGATCGCAGGCGTCGAGGCTGGCCACCGGAATCCGGCGCTGGCGGTGGCACTCGGTTCTGTCCTTGTGCATGTTCATAGTATGTGGCATATTCACAATCACTGTGAATAAGGAATCAGTAGTGAATATTGAGGGAGTGTTCGAGAAGGAGGCGTTGCGGGTCCTCCACGACATTCCCGAGGTCAGCGTGGTTGAAGCCCCGTCCGGTCGGCGACGGCCCGACGTTGTGGTCCGTGCTGGCGGCGTCACCTGCTTAGTGGAGCTGAAGACGCAGCCGCATACCAACGCGGCCGCCGCGCGGCAGCTCGCCGAGCATGCACGGCAGCTCGCCGAGGACACCTGGCTGCTGCTGGTCGCCCGGACCACAACGGCGGAAGCTCGGCAAATCCTTGAGGACGCAGGCGTGGCCGTCATCGACGGCTTGGGGAACATGAACGTGCAGCTCCCCGGAATGTTTCTCCGGACTGAGGGGCAGCGGGAAGGTCCTCCACGTCACGCTGCCCAGACGCCGGTGAGGCTCACGGGGAAGGCTGGAGTTGCGGTCCAGGCCCTGCTGCTCGCTCCGGAAAGGCTATGGGGAGTCCACGATCTGGCGGACGAAGCCGGAGTATCCGTGGGTTTGGCCCATCGCGTCCTCGACAGGCTCGAACGCGAAAACGTCGTTGCTGCCGAAGGTGTGGGACCGAAACGTGTTCGCCGGGTATCGGGCCGCACCGCGTTGTTGGACCTGTGGGCGGAAGAAATGCGCGATCGCGGGGCAAAACAAATCAGGGCTTTCCGGTTGGCGCGCGATCCACGCACGCTCACAGCCGCGCTCAGCCATGCGCTGACGGACGCCGGTGTCGAGCATGCTGTGACAGGTGCGGCTGCTGCTGCTGCTCTGGCGCCGTTCGTGACGGCGATTCCTGTCATGGAGCTTTGGGTGAGTGAGACGGTCGCACTCCAGGAAGCCGCGCTCGCGGCCGGAGCAGAGGTTGTCGAGGAAGGTCATAACGTGGTTTTCGCTCAAGCCCGAGACGACGTACCGCTGGTATATCGCCGGAAGGTAGATGACTTCTGGAGTGTCAATTTGTTCCGGCTCTTCTACGACCTCCGTCGTGATCCGCGCCGTGGTCGTGAGCAGGCGCAACGGCTGCGCGAGGAGGTGATCGGATTTTGAGACGCGACCACCAAAGCGCATATGACGACGTCACGACCGGACGGTGCGAGCGCGCGCTTGTCACGCTTCTAGGCGACATTGGCCCGTGGGGTGAGCGCATCTACCTCGTGGGCGGGTTGGCGCCGCGGTACATCGTCGGAACGTTTCCGGGAGGAGTCGCGCCGCACGTTGGTACGACAGACGTGGACTTGGTGATCGGCCTTGCCCTCGGCGACGACAGTCCCGAGACGTATCGCACGCTCGCCAACAATCTGAAGACGAGCGGTTTCACGGCGGAGATGAGCTTTCGGTGGAAGCGCAGCGTGGATGGTGTGGCGGTCACCGTTGAGTTTCTCTGCGAGACCGACGAGGTGGAGCCAGGAAAGATCTTTAGGCCCAGAGCGGATGCCGGCTCTGCCTTGGGTGCATTCAACGTGCGCGGCGCGCAGTTAGTGACGCGGGACTACCTGTCCCGCGCGGTCGAAGCTGACCGTCTCGACGGAGGTGGACTGTCACGAGTCGACGTTCGTGTCGCGAACATCCTCTCGTACACCGTTCTGAAGATCCTGGCTTTTCAGGACCGGCACGAGAACAAGGACGCGTACGATCTCGTGTACTGCCTCTTGAACTTCGGTGATGGACCCGAAGATGCGGGGCGCAGCGCGTCGGTGAGCCCCATTCGAGATGAACCGCAGGTGCACGACGCGATGGGGCTGCTCGGCGAGCGGTTCGCTGCGGTGACACACGACGGCCCCATCGCGTACGGCGCGTTCCTGGCGGGGATAGACGACGAGGAAGGAGCGGCGAGGCTGCGGCAGGAGGCGGTGGCTGTTGTGCGGGAATTCCTGCGCGGGCTTGCTGGCGCAACTCCGTAAAAGCGGCCAAACACTATCGCCGGGTTGTGGGGCTGCGGCGCGACAATGGCATCGCGCGGGGGTATCTGGCGATCTCGTTGGCCCGCGCTGGTCGGTGCGACGCGGCGCTGGTGGAGGCTGCGTTGGCGTTAGGGAGGTATCGCGACATCCCCGAGGTGCGTCTTGATGTCGGACTCGTCCTGCTCATCTGCGGGAATCCGGCCGCGGCGTTGGAGCAGTTCGACTTGGCCGTGGCGATCTGATCAGAGTGGGCCGAGGCACATGCGCAACGCGGCGCCGCGCTGGCCGAGCTTGGACGACTAAAGGATGCCGCCGCGGCCCCGAAAACGGCGCTGTCGTTCGATCCGGAGCACGAGGGAGCGCGTGCGGATCTGAAAACGATCCGCTCCGCGACCGGGTGAGGCGACCCATTTCGCAGCGTCGACACGCCCAGATTGCCCGCCCTCAAGACAGGGAGAGCCGGTGACGGCTCTGTCGGAAGTTGAGCGCGTTCAACTCAACTGCAACGGTGGAGAAGCCCCTTATTGGTCAAGTGCCAAGGGTGTGTGGTCCAGAAGCTTGGTTGTGAAGGAGGTGGTGATCGCGGAGATGGTGATCGCGGAGGTGGTTCGTGAAGCCGGTGGTCGGTGACGCGGTGGTCGGTAGAGGCGGTGGTTGATGGGGGAGGCGGTTGACGAAGGAGTTAGTGATGAAGGCAGGTGGCCGCGTACGACTGGACTCTTGTTAGGAGTACAACTCAGCCGATGGCAGCAGTGCGTTCCTATCAACTCCAGAGGATGGTGAGGTTGCTCGGACGTGTGCTGCCGGGCATCGCAGTCCTGGCATTGTTCCTTTACGTTCCTGCGGTGCCGGTTAGCGCCGCACCGGGGACGTCCGAGTCCGGTTGGGTTGGCCTGGCATTTGCAACAGACCGGCTCGGAGCAGTCCTTGAGAGCACCGGCTCGTCCGCCGGAGGTAGCTGCGTGCTGTCGCTCTACACGACCGTCGACGGTGGGACCCACTGGTCACTACCGATCGTCTTCGACCGCCACGCGGGCTGTCTTGAAGCGAATCTGACCGGTCATTCCATGGTCGTGACATCGGCGGGCACGTGGTGGGTGGCGACGACGCAGGGTCTCTACCGAGGGTCATTTCGCAGTTCCAACTTTGAGCTGTTGTCCGCCGCACAGCTCCCAGCGTCGGCAGGGACAACGCCAGCGTGCTCGGTGAGCGTCGCCGGTTCCTCGATCTGGGCGACGTTCGCAACCAACTGCGGTTTTGACGACGCGCCCGCAACGGTCCTGCGCTCGGGTAATGGGGGTGCGACCTGGACCCGTGACGCCTCGTTCCCGTTGCGAACGCTTGCCGGACCGGCCCTCGACTACGGCGAGCCATTGAGCCTCGTGGCGACGGACACGGCGACCGCTTACGCCCTCGGCTGGCAGCGGCCCCGGGAAGGTGACAAGTGGCCTCCGCTGGTTCTCGCTCGCACGGAGGACGCGGGCAGGACGTGGCACACCACAACCCTGCCTTGCCTGTGGGGGTACCGCCTTGCGGGTTTCCTCACGGTGTCGGGGCGGGAGGTGTCGGCCTTATGCCTGTCCGGCCCCTACACCGGTTACGAGCCGATGGAGGTCGTTACCTCTGACGACGGTGGCGTTACGTGGTCGGAGCGCTGTAACAACGGCCCAGTCGGTCTCATTACCCCGGTCGGTTCGTGCCCCCAAGGCGGATATCCGACCTCGCTCGTGTCGCCTACAAACCGCCTGCTCGAGATGGGCATCGCCTACGTCGGAGGTGTCGACGTCTCGACGGATGTCGGTCACGTCTGGCGCCAGCGTGCCGTGATAGAGGAGTCGAGCTTCCTCCTCATCTCGGGCGACGGCCATGAAGTCTGGTTGCTCCCGAGTGGTCCCGTCGGGGCTGGCACGAAGATGGCCGTGTCCGCCGACGGGCGAACCTGGCGAGCGGTCCCGCTCCCGGCGATCAGCTGACGGTTCGCAATCCCACCGCCGGTGGATCCGACCAGTGCCGCGATTCGCCCAGTTGGGAGCCGAAACGGGCAGTCGTGAGTTCCTAACCGCGGGGCTCTGTGACCGACGTTCGAGGAAGGAACTGAACGAAGACACGGGCCGCTCTGCGAATCGGTGGCTGATCGACCGGCGTGCCGTCTGACTGACAAGTTCAGGTCCCCGAGCGCGTGAAACGAAGCCGCACCGCGTGAAGGTGACGTCCGGCGACTCAGAAGTGGTCTACGTCTCTCGCCGCAGTGCCTTGACCGAATCCGCCCGACGCTTGGCCCGCTGCGCGGACTGTTCGTACAGACGAGAGGCGACCTGGTCGAGAGCGCCGGTCGAGAACGCCTTCCGGGCTTGTTCGAACTCGGTGACGAACTCAGGACTCTGGCGAAATGAGTGCCACGCGCGTTCCAAGAGCTCCGAGGCGTTGCACCCGAACAGGCGTGCGGCGGTATGGACCTCGTCGTGCACCGCTTCGGGGACTCGGACTGGGTTCGTTGCCATGGGCATCTCCTACCGTTACGATGTAACACTGTAGCGGCTATCGCGGACCCGGCAGCCCCAGCTGCTGTTGGGGAGTCTGGATAGCCTGGACGCGCCAGTGCCTCTTATGTAGAGGCGCGCGCACGGGCCGCCTCCGGAGGGAGGTGGAGACGATGGATCTCGATGCTGGGCAGTTGGACTCCTCCCGCCGCGGTACCAAGGCTCGCGCCCCGGTCCGCGCCGGGAGCGAACTGTCCCCGACGGGGCGGCCGAGTGCTGTTCGACGGCGTTCGCCCTCCACGAACCGCTTGCTCACCATCTCAGAGGTGGCGGACCTCCTTGGCGTCCACCGGTCGACCCTTTATCGGACGATCGGGCGTGCGGGCCTGCCGCTGCCGATAGTCCGCGTCGGGGCCACGATGCGAGTTCCTCGGGTCGCCGTCGAGCGGATGCTGGGCGGCGAGCTGTCGACTCGGGCACCCGCGCCGCTGTTCGCCCCGCCAACCGTGAGCGGTCTCGTCGAGCCGGCTTACTACTGTTCCGGCTGCGGATCGCCCCTTCCGGTGAGCAAGCGACCGATGTGCTCTGCCGCTCGCCGGTCCTCCTCACCGACGGCGGCGGTGTAATGCCGCGCCATATGAGCGGTCGACCAGCCAAGTCGGGACTGCTTCTGACGCTCGGAGATCACCGCGTCGATCGCCGTGGCTTGGAAATGTCTCAACGAGTGCAGATGCAACTCGGAGGCCACGCCAGCCGCCTTTCGAGCCTTGGCAAAGGCATGCGAGAGCGTGTCGGGGTGCATGGGTGCAGTGCCGCCTGGTTCCATCGACAAGATGAAGCCGCTCTCGAGGAGTCGGACTTCGGCGATCCGAGCGAGCTCTGTTTGCGCAAAGCGGAGCTGTTCGAGCACTTCCAAGGTCCCGGCGTCAATCGCAATCCGGCGGATGCTCGCCCTCGTCTTCGGCGCCTTCGACGCAGCGCCTTGCGGAGCGGCGATGACGGACTCGTTTATGGAGAGCGTTGCCTCCGCCACATCGAGGTCCGACCAACGAAGCGCGCACGCCTCTCCCCGTCTCATACCGGTGGCGGCAATGACGACCAGCCCAGACCGGTATCGGATGTCGAGGGATTCGCTTGCGCGCAATATCGCGAGGACCTCGTCCAGCCTCGGTGCACGGACCGGCTCGGGCAACTCGGCACGGGTGAAGACCGGAAGCTCGGTGTCGGTCACAGGGTTGGACAGCGTGTTCCCGCTCCACTTGCGCGCAAGACGGCAGGCCCGGTGGAGGACCGAGCGCGAGTACCGAATGGTCTCGCGTCCGACCCCGTCCGCCTTCAGCTTCCGGAAGAACCGCTCGACGTCATAGGGCCCGACCGACTCGATCCGCCGACAGCCGATCGTGTCACGGATGTGGACACGCCAGATGCTCTCGTAGCGTTGGGCAGTGGTGGGGCTCAGATCCTGCCAGCCGTTCTCCCGCCAGCCGGCGATGGCGTCGTTGAACGTGGTCGTTGGGCCCCACTGGCGCTGGGCGTCGTCAGGTACTCGAGCAGGCGCCTGGTCCTGCTTCACGATCAGCCGCGCGAGCTCCTTCTCAGCCGCTCGCCGCGACCCACGGAACAGGCGGCTCTGGTGGCGGACATGCCCCGAGCCGTCACGGCCGAGGAACACTCGGAGCTCCCAGGCGTCGGGACCTCGATCTGGACGAGCACGCATGCTCCCGGACATCGGCCATCTCTCCAAATCCTGTCCCCGCGGATGTTGGGACAACTGTTGGGACAAAGCCTAGTCGAGAGGCGGTCGCCAAGCTCCAACGCGTCTACAAGGGCTTATTCGGAGCCCGAGATGGGATTCGAACCCATGACCTGCGCATTACGAGTGCGCTGCTCTACCACTGAGCTACCCGGGCGACTATTGATCGCCTATCGCCAGGATCTGCTAGTAGCGCTCCGGCCCTGGCCTGGTCATAGTAGGCGAAAGCCCGCCCGTCGGGACACTATGGCGCCGAGGCTCGCTGGGTCGTAGTGAGTGGTCAGAACGCTCGGCGGCGGTATCGGCGGACCGAGACCGGTGCCAGAACCGCGAGGATCCCGAGTGACCACACAATTGCCCAGAAGACAGTGGAGTTCATTGGACCATTGCTGACGATCGAGGTGAAGGGCGGGAAGACAAGGTCCGGCTTCGGCAATCCCGACATGAGGTCGCGCGCCGCGTTGCAGACGACTGACACCGGCTGATGCTTTGCGAAGCCCTGTAACCACCCCGGCATTGTCTGCAACGGGACGAAGGCTGAGGACGCAAAGGTGAGTGGGAACAGCACGGGAAACGACATCAACTGCGCCGTTTCGCTGTTAGGGGCGGAGAGGCCTACGAACGCGAACCCCCAACTGAGCGCGTAGGCGAACAACAGGAGGAGCAGAATCCCCGCGAGGTACTCTCCGACGTTGGTCCCGATGCGGTAGCCCACCGCGTACCCGACGGCGGTCATGAGGGCCATCACGAACAGGTTTCGGAACAGGTCAGCAGTCGTCCGGCCGGCGAGCACAGCCCACCGTGACATCGGGAGTGCCCGGAACCGCTCGATAAGGCCCTTCTGCAGGTCCTCGGCGAGGCCGATGGACGTGCCGATCGATCCGAAGGCCACTGTCTGAACGAAGATACCCGGCATGAGGAACTGCACATAGTGGTACCCCGGGGTCGGGATCGCGCCCCCGAACACGTACCGGAACAACAGGACGAACATGATCGGCTGCACACTCGAGAAGAAGACGGCCTCCGGCACCCGCGTGTATCCAATGAGGTTGCGCTTGGTCATCGTCCACATGTCAGCGATCGCCCAGTAGAGCCGACCGCCCGAAGGTGATGAGCCGACGGCAGGGGAGCCGGGTGTCGGGATCTTGGTAGTGGTCGCACTCATCAGTTTCGGCCCCTCCTGTGTCTTTGCCGGTGTCCGCCAGGGCCTGGGAGACTTTCCACTCCTTCGGCTAGCTCGGCTTCGGCACGATGTCCGGTCAGAGAAAGGAACACATCATCGAGGCTCGGCTCACGCAAGGCGAGCGTCGTCGGGGCGATGCCTTCTGCCTCGAGAATTCGCAGCGCTTCGGTGACGATGCGGGGGCCGTCGTTCACGTTGACCTCCACTGTGCGGCCGTAGACAAGCGGGGCCTTCTCGTTGACCGTCCTGAGCGCCTCGGCAGCGCGAAGAGCGGTCCTTTCGTCTTCAAGACCGAGGTCGAGAACGGTCACGCCCATGTTCGCCTTCAAGGTGGCGGGAGTTCCAGCAGCGATGACCTTGCCGTGGTTGATCACCACCAGGTGTTCGGCGAGCCGGTCGGCTTCCTCAAGGTACTGAGTCGTGAGCAGCACCGTTGTCCCTTCGGCAACGAGACTTTCGATCATCGTCCATACATCGACTCGGCTCGCCGGATCCAGGCCTGTTGTCGGCTCGTCGAGGAAGAGCACTCTCGGGTGGGCGACGAGCGACGCGGCGACGTCGAGACGCCTGCGCATCCCTCCGGAGTACGTCTTGGTCGGCCGGTTTGCCGCGTCGGTGAGACCGAACTGCTCGAGCAGCGACGAGGAGCGTTCCTTGAGCTGCGTCTTGGACATGTGGTTGAGCCTGCCCACCATCGAGAGGTTTTCCGCGCCGGTGAGGTTCTCGTCGACCGCGGCGAACTGACCGGCGAGCCCGATGAGGCTGCGTACGACACCTGGCTCGGAGGTGACGTCGTGACCGAGCACTCGCGCGACTCCGCTGTCAGGCTCGAGCACCGTAGTGAGGATCCGGACGGCGGTGGTCTTGCCAGCTCCGTTGGGACCAAGCAGCCCGAAGATCGTGCCGGGTTCCACGCTGAAGCTGACTCCGTCAAGCGCCCGCACGGTATGGCCGAAGGTCTTGTGCAGGTCCTCGAGCTCAATGGCGAGTGTCATGCGGATCTCCTTGCGAGCGCCTACACATGCGCTCACGCGACGGACGGCTAAGAAGTTGTATGATTTAGCTATCAAATATTTTAGCAGCTAAGGTAGATCATGAGCAACGAGAAACGCAAGCGCAGCCTCGAGGAGTTGCCCCAGGCGTTGCGGGCTTTCCTGCACGCGTCCGATGCCTTCGACGAGGCGTTGGCGAGCGTCCTGGGATTGAACCCTACCGACGTCCGATGTGTGAACCTTCTCGACGAGTACGGGACCATGACTGCTGGTGCTCTTGCAGGCGTGGCGGGACTCAGCACCGGCGCCGTGACGTTCCTGCTCGATCGCCTCGAGAGCGCTGGATTCGTACGTCGGCTCAGGGACGCACAGGACCGCAGGCGCGTGCTCGTCGAGCTCGTCCCGATCGCCAGGACTCGGATTGCCGAGCTGCACGCGGGTCTCGCGGAAACATGGCGGGCGTCCGCGCAGCGGCTTTCGTCGTCCGACCTCGAGAGCATCATCGACTTCCTGCGAGAAGGAGCCAAGCTCTACCAATCGCAAGTGCCGGTCCTGTGTTCGCAAATCCCCGCCGGGTCTGTTTCGGGTGCGTCTTCGGGCAGAGCGGCCATCAAGGCGGCGGTGAAGGCGCAAGCGAAGGCTGAGGCGATGGAGAAACTGGAGCAGACCGCTCGCAAGCTTCAAGCGAAGGCGAACGAGCTGCACAAGAAGGCGGGGCGTATCTAGTTCCAGGAGCGACCTCTCCCGTCGGAGGGCTCAGTAGTTGAGCGGGTGGCCGGCTGCCAGATTGGAGAACAGGGCGACGAGCTCCGCGCGGGGCACCTTGCCGAGCACCTCACCCAAGATGTTGCCGCCTGCACTGACAAAGACCGTGGCCGGCAGGTCACCGACGCCGAAGCGGGTCGCCAAGGCGATGCTCGCGATGCCGGGTGCCTCCGCCACGGGATACTTCGCCCCGGCACGACGTACCATCGCGAGAGCGGCCGCAGGCGACGGATCATTGACATCGACCCCGAGAAAGTGGATCCGCGCCCGCTCGGTGTCGGCGACCGAGGCGAATGTCCCGAGCTCTGCCTGACAGGCGACGCAGGTCGACTGGAACCAGTTGACCACGGCTGGACCCTTGCCGAGCACTTCCGAAGTGATCCTCGCACCATTGCCGAGGCGGCCGAGATCGAACCCCGGGGCCTTGGCCGGCGACGGGTAGAGAACGAGGTTCGCGTATTTCGGTGTCGGCGTCCCGCGGGAGATCACCGTTGCGTATGCGACGAACCCGGCGCCAGCGAGTACCAGCGCGATGAGACCGACAGCGGTAGCGTGATTGCGGCCTTGGGCGGCATTGTTCTGCCGAGGCGAGGCTGATCGCCCGGCGGCCCGGTCACCGGGCGTGTCTACCCCCCCGGGTCGACTTTGACGGCCCATCGCCGCATGGTACTTCCGCGGTTGGCGGCACAGGCATTCGGGATCTGGGCTCCGCGACCTTTATTGTGGCGTTGCCGCCATCGAGAGGCGGCTCGGGGGGTCGAGAGAGGAGGCAGGCGATGAGCGTCTTGGCCGTCGATGTAGGGACGAGTGGCGTCCGTGCTGCCATCGTGCGGCCCGATTCCTCGGTCGAGAACGTCCACCATCTGCAGGTGCTGCCGAGCTCGCCCTTGCAAGGCTTCGTCGAGTTCGACGCGGCCGAGATCGCCCGCGCCGTTCTCGATGTGTCGACAGCTGCGCTGGCCGGAGGCGAAAGAGTCGACGCCGTCGGGATCAGCAGCCAGCGGGCATCCACAGTCCTTTGGGACCGCGCGACGGGTGACCCGGTCGGGCCGGGCATCGGCTGGCAAGACCTCCGCACCGTGGGCTATTGCCTGGCGCTCCAGGCACAGGGGATCCGTCTCGCACCCAATCAGAGCGCGACCAAGCTGGCCGTGCTGCTCGACATCTCCGATCCAGACCGGTCACGTGACCTGTGCGCGGGTACCGTCGACAGCTGGGTCGCCTGGACGCTTTCGCGTGGCAGCCTGCATGTGTCGGACCGGAGCAACCTCGCCGTCACCGGACTACTTGACGGCAATGCTGCGGAATGGGACGACGTAGTGCTCGAGGCGTTGCGCATCCCGCACGAGGTCCTTCCGTATCCAGTGGACTCTCTCGGTGTGCTTGGCGAGGCGAGCGCGTTGCCGGGCGCGCCGCTGATCGCAGGCCTTGCCGGTGATCAGCAGGCCTCGCTGGTCGGTCAGGGCTGTGTCAGGCCCGGGCTTGCCAAGGCGACTTTCGGCACCGGGGCGATGCTCGACCTATGCGTCGGCGACGATCGGCCGGACTTCCCCAGGCGTGGGCCTGGTGGGACCTTCCCGATCGTGGCCTGGAGTCAGGGCGGAAACATCACTTGGGGGATCGAGGCGATCATGATGTCGGCCGGAAGTTGCGTGGAGTGGCTGAGAGACGATCTCAAAATCGTGTCCTCGGTCGCCGAATCGGACGGGCTGGCCGCCTCGTGCTCAGACTCGGGTGGCGTCTGGTTCGTGCCCGCGCTACTTGGTCTCGGCACGCCGCTGTGGGACTACGGTGCCCGCGGCACGTTGTTGGGCCTCACGCGGGGATCAGGCAGGGCCGAAATAGCGCGCGCGGTACTGGAGGGGATCGCGCACCGGGGCGCCGACCTTCTCGAAGCGGCAGAGACGGACTCAGGCCTCTCGATCGGCGCGCTTCGGGTTGACGGCGGCATGAGCGCGAACCGGACTTTCACCCAGGCGCTCGCTAATGCCATCGGCCGGCCCGTCGAGACGTCCGCGGTCACCGAGGCGACAACGATCGGCGCCGCATACCTGGCCGGCGTCGCGGTCGGCACCTGGGCGAGCCTCGAGGAAGCGGCGGCGGAGCTTCAGCCGAGGGCTGTGATCGAGCCCAAGAGGCGCGTCGACCGCCAGCGCTGGCTCGAAGCCCGCGACCGGGCGCTGCGAACAGTTCCGGAGCTGTCTGACCTCGACTTCTGATTCATCGGCTACTCGTCGTCTCGGCGCAGTGGTCCACGACAGCCTCAGCTGAGGGCGGTTTCCGATCTCGGTCCAGCGTTGTCAGGCCCGCACCCGATCCGTTGTGCACCGTCTTTAGCCGGTGCAGCCCCGTTGGCAGACGTGTCCCCGAATTGGGAGGCGGTTTCGACACCGGCTGCAGCTCGCGCCGCTGACCCGTCTTCGCCCTGGGCCCTGGCGCGTGCCGCGCCCCTGCGTTGCTTGCGGCGCTCGTTCCGCAGGCCAGGGCGGAACAAGGTAAATAGCAGCAGACCCAAGACGATCGCGGCAAACGGGATTATGGCGTTCGACTCGGGAGCGAACAGTGGGAACAGGACGAAGCCGGAAAGCGCGGCGGTCCAGGTCCACAGGATCACAACCGTCCGGCGAGGGCCGTGCCCGAGCCTCACGAGTCGGTGGTGAACGTGGTCGGTGTCCGGGGTGTCGATGCTTGTGCCCTTGGCCATCCTTCGGACATATGCGAAGGCCATGTCCGCGATCGGCACACCGAGGATGAACAGCGGGAGGAACAGCGGCGCGTAGAAGAAGTACGTCTGGCCGCTCACACCCTCGGTTCGGCCCCCGATCTCCATGGTGGCGGCAGCCATCAACAGGCCGAGGAAGAGCGCACCGGCATCACCCATGAACACCCGCGCCGGATTGAAGTTGTGCGGAAGAAAGCCGAGGCAGATTCCGCAGGTGATCACGGCGATGAGCGGCCCGAGATTCGTGGCCTGCAGAGAACCCAGTTCCACCAGTCGCAACCCGTAGACGGCGAGGGCGCCCGAGGCGATGGCGACGATGCCGGCAGCAAGACCGTCGAGGCCGTCGATCAGGTTGATCGCGTTCGTGATGCCGATCACCCAAAGGGCGGTGATCAAGGGGGTGAGGTCCGTGGAGAGCACCACGGTCCCGGCGAGAGGGATCTTCAGCCAGAACATGGTGGCCCCGAGAAACACGAGCATCATTGCCGCGAGGACCTGGCCTGCCACCTTGGCCGGGGCAGAGATCTCACGGGCATCGTCGAGGAGCCCTACGCCGAGGATGACCGCGGAGCCGAGAACGATACCGAGAGGCTCCGAGGAACCCTGGAAGATCTCGCTCAGGTGTCCGACGTGGTCGGCGACGATTATCGCGACGAGGAACGCGAGGAACATCGCGGGACCTCCGCCGTAAGGGATGGCATGGTGGTGGAGTCGTCGCTCGTCCGGCTCTGCGACGAAGGAAATACGAGCCGCGAAGCGCCGGAGCGGGAAGGTCAGCAGGTAACTGCACACCGCGGCGATTCCTCCGACGACGGCATAGTCACCGATCGGCGGCACGACTGGCCCTTGACTCAGACCACGACCGGCACGGTCGTGGTCGTTGTGCTCTTGAGGATCGTGGCCAGAGGTATCGCCGAAGACGGGGGCGAGACGCGGACGGGCTCTCCCCACTTGCTCACCGCGAGGTTCTCCGCGAAACGGGCCGCGCTCGCCGTCGCGGGCATGACGCCGCTGAAAGCGACCGGCAGCGACTCGGCTCCTTTGCTCACCTCGAGCTCACCTGTCGCGTGGTCCTTGGCTGTGATCCCATCGCCCACCCAGGCACCGGAGATCTCGGTCACGGTGCGCCCACCGTCGATGGCGTTGTGCTCCCCGCGAATCGGGGACGAAAGGGCGAGCTCCGACATCACCGAGCCCACGGTGAGAGCGGCGGCAGTGCTCTGGTAGACCGAGTCGGCAGGTGCGACCGAGACCCACTGGCCGGCCGCGGCGTCAGATTGCCGCGCCGTCAAGTTGATGAGCACCTCGATGGCGGCAGCGTCGCCCCGGAAGTATGCCTCTTGGCCATCCAGTTCGATGACCATCGAGGCCTTGGATCCCTGATACGAGACGACGATGGTCTGGGTACCCGAGGTCTGGTTGACGTCGCCGACAATGGTGGTTGTCAGCCCGTTGCCGACCGATGTACTGACATAGTGCAACGACGGCCGCGATCGCCCGTGACCTAGGGCCGCCTCCATCGCCTGAGCGGCCGCGTTGTTGCTTCCGGTGACGGGCACGGCCGCGAGCGTGGTCGTTGGCGCTGCAGTGCGGCTCGATGTCGATGTCGTCGACGACGTGCCCGATGGCGTGCTGGTGCAACCAGATGCTCCGATACCGACGGCAACCACTCCGAGGGCGACGAGCAGTTTGCGCACGGTGAGAGGCTACCTCCGGGGGCCCGCAGGAACCCCGGCGCCCTTGAGTGCCGATCACCATCCACACGCCGGACGAGGCTCAGCTCAACCCGGCCCTCTTGCAGATGTGGTCGGCAATCGCGAGCGACGCTGTGGCGGCGGGAGACGGGGCGTTGCGAACATCCAGGATGCTGCCCCTGAAGTCAAGCCAGAAATCGTCGACCAGTGATCCGTCACGAAGCATCGCCTGGGCCCGGATGCCTGCCAGAGACGGTTCCAAGTCGTCAGCGGTCAGCTCCGGGACGTAGCGGCGAACCGCCGATGCAAATCCCCGCCGGCTCGTGGCGTGAGAGATCTCTCGCATGCCAGCGCGCCAATTCGATCTCGCAAAACGGAGAAATCCAGGCCACGTTAGAGTCTCGCGAACGTCCTGCCAGGCAAAGGCCGATCTCGAGTAGTTGTCGCGTGACAAGCCGAGACAGGCATTCGGCCCGACGAGCACCTCGTCGTGCACGGTTCTCGTCAAGTGAATTCCGAGAAACGGGAACCGGGGATCGGGAACGGGGTAGACGAGCCCTCGCACCAGGCGCTGAGCTGCGGGTCGCAGGCGATAGTAGGACCCTCGGAACGGAATGATTCGAGGCTCGGCGTCGGCTCCCGAACGTATAGCCAAACGGTCTGATTGAAGGCCCGCGCAAACGATCGCGAAGTCGCAGTCGAAGTGCCCGGCGTGGGCGCCCGCCAACTCCAGCCGGACGAGACCATCGGACCGAGAGATGACTGATAGCACTTCTGTTCCGAGCCAGAGATGTCCCGAAGCAGCTACGTCCTGAGCGAGAGCATCAGCGACGGCACTGAAGTCGACGACGGCGGTCGAAGGAGAGTGGATGGCACGAAGGCCGACGACGTGCGGCTCCAGCCCACGTAATGCCGATTCCTCCACCATTTCAAGTCCAGGAACGCCGTTGGCCACACCGCGTTCGAACAGCTCTCGGAGTCTCGGCAGCTCCGAATCATCGACTGCGACAACGACCTTGCCGCAAGCATGGACCGGAATGGAGTGCTCAGCGCAGTATTGCTTCATTAGCCGACCCCCTGATACGCAGAGCTCCGCCTTCAAGGAACCGGGCGCGTAGTAGAGGCCAGAATGGATCACTCCACTGTTGTGGCCGCTCTGATGGGCGCAGACGACGTCTTCCCGTTCGATCACCACGACGCTTGCCGCCGGGTTGGCCGACAACAGCTCTCGAGCTATGGCCAAGCCAACGATGCCGGCTCCGACCACGGCCAGCCGTCTCATCTTCGTGGGCCTTGCGGGTCACTGCGAATCACGAACAAGTCACCGCCGGTATCGTTCTTCACTTTGCCTGCGGTCCATCGTTCCAGGGATGTCTCGATTATGTCCCAGCCTGACAGTCGCGCGTCACTCCGCGGGAGTTTTCCAAGGCCAAGGCCGCGTGGCCTGTGGGAGGGTCCCCTCTCCGGCCTTTAGCCGCGGCGTGGTTACAGTTGGCGCATGGACGACGTCGACCTCGGCGGCCTCGACCGGCTTTGTGACCGAACTGCGCTTCACCCGCTCCACTCTCGGAGTTGTCGCGCAGGTGCAGGCACGAGCAACGGGAGAGTCTGATGAATGCACGCGACCAGGCCGCGGACAAGTCGTCTCGCTCTGGAGCACCCGCCTCACATCTTGAATGGCCAGATGCCGCACAGGCCGCCCGCGAGGCGACCTTCAGGAGACTCCACTCGTTGGTGCTCGAGGACGATCCGGTACCGGCCGAAGTGCTCTCGAGCGCGAAGTCCAGTTTCGGGTTGCGTTCCATCGATGATGAGCTGGCCGCTCTTGTCTATGACTCGCTGACGGACGACGAGCTTCTCGTGAGTGTTCGGTCCGGCGGACGGACGGTCCGACAACTGACTTTTGAGGCACGTGACCTTGCGCTCGAGCTCGAGGTATCAGGCGCCAGGTACCTGGTGGGGCAAGTCGTACCTCCACAGGCAGCCACGGTGGAGCTCCGCCACCGAGGCGGAACTGCCGAGATGGAGACCGACGAGCTCGGTTGTTTCCACGTCCCTGCGGTGCCCGACGGACCTGTGAGCTTCCGCTGGCACCCCGCAGCGCCTGGTGCCCGTCCGGTCGCAACCAGTTGGTTCACGCTCTGATCGAGTCCGGGGTGAGCCGGCGGGCCTGATGGCGCGTCCGACCGCGAACACGTCACTCGACGCGGCCGAACGCGCCCTCGCGGCAGTTGTCGACGACCCGCTCCGGGCTGAAGCAGCCGCATTGGCAGTGCTCTCCGATCGTGGAGTTGACGCGGAGGCAGCGTCGGTGGCCCATCGCACGGTCGGTCTGGTGGCTCGCGAGACTGGCCGGCTGAGCGTCGCCAGACAACGCCTACGCCGCGCGATCGCCGTCGCCGAGGCCGGGAAGCTGGACGTACGCGCGACCGAGGCGCGATTGAGCCTGGTCCTCGCACTCCTCCAAGGCGGATACCCGGACGCGGCGCTGACCGAGCTCGATCACGCGGCCGAACAAGCCCCGCGAGAACTGCGCGGACAAGTCTTTGTACAGCGTGCCCTCATTCACATCCGCGTCGGTCGCTTTGAAGAGGCAATTGAGGACAGCCGCCGAGCTCTTCCGCTGCTCCGCCGTGCCGGCGACCGCTTGAACGAAGCGCGGCTTCTCTCCAATCGTGGAATCCTCCATGCCTACCGCAGTGAGCTCGCTCTCGCCGAAAGGGATCTCAACAAGGCCTTGCACCTGTACCGGTCGCTCGAAGGTGGGATCGCGGCAGCTCAGGTGCTGCACAACCTCGGGTATGTCTCCGCGCTGAAGGGCGACGTCCCTGCCGCGCTGCGACTGTACGACCAAGCCGCGCTCCAATTCGCCGAGCGAGGCCTGAGCGCTCCGGCCCTGTCGATCGATCGCGCCGAGCTGTTGCTTTCTACGAGGTTGCTTCCCGAAGCGCGCCAGCAGATCGAGGCCGGTGTTGCGAGTTTGGAGGCAGCGGGCACTTCCCTCGACCTGGCTGAGGCCAGACTGCTCCTGAGCCAGGTTGCTCTCGCCGAGGGCGATCTCGGCGTCTCAAGCTCGGCGGCGCGCTCGGCGCGTAGACAACTCGTGCGTCAGGGACGGTCCCGTTGGGCGGCACTGGCCCGGTTCGCCGAGGCGCAATCGCGATGGGCGGCCGGCAGCGCCCAATCTCGCGTCCCCAGAGAGGCCGGTGCGCTCGCAGGGGTTCTCGGCGAGCAAGAGTGGCTGCTACCGAGCCTCGAGTGCCGCCTGATTGGCGCACGCGCGGCCCTGCTGGCAGGCGACATGGACACTGTGCAGTCACTCGTGGCCGGTATCGACGGACGTACGCGGTCCGGGCCGTCGGCGCAGCGAATGCGCGCATGGTACGGCGAGGCACTGGGCCGACTTGCACTCAACGACCGCCCGGGCGCGCTGTCGGCGCTCAGGTCCGGGCTCAAAGTCGCCCAGGATTATCGCGCGACCCTGGGGGCCACCGAGCTACGTGTGCGAACTGCGACGAGCGTTTCGGAGCTCGCCGATCTTGGCCTTGAAATGGCATTCGAGTCCAGACGCGCGGTAGAGGTGCTCCAGTGGTCGGAGCGGTGGCGAGCTGGCGCGCTACGGGCACCGAGGGCTACGCCTCCGAAGGACGAGGAGCTCGCTCGGATGCTCGCGACGCTGCGGGAGACCGTCGCTCGCCTCGAGCGCGCCTCGCTCGAAGGCGACGACGTAGCGTTGCTCTTCGCGCGACAGCGGAGGATCGAGGCAGCGATCCGCCAGCGCAGCCAACGAGCCGAAGGAGATTTCGCAGAAGTCCCGCGATTTCCCAGTCCCGCCGAACTGCGAGAGGCGATCGGTGAGCGAGTCCTTGTCGAATACGTCGAGCACGACGGTCGGCTGCATGCTGTTACCGGGACCCGGCGCCGGTTCAAACTATGGCGTCTAGGCAGTGCACACCAAGTGGCGGCCGAGCGGTTCATGCTGCAGTTCGCGCTGCGTCGCCTGGCCCTTCGCCGTAGCTCCCTACCAAGTCTCGAGGCGGCGGCGGCACTCCTTCAGCGATCTTGCAACCGCCTGGAGGGCCTCCTAGTGAAGCCCCTGGCCCGCGACCTGGACGGTCGCGACCTCGTAGTCGTACCGACCGGTGAGCTCCACGCCCTTTCCTGGGCGTTGCTCCCGTCGCTGCGAGGCCGGGCTGTGACCGTTTCGCCGTCCGCGTCACTTTGGTACTCCCGCCAGTGCGAGGATCTCCGAGAGCTACGGCTGGAGGCTGCGGGCGCGGATGAGATCGTGTTCGTCGCCGGTCCAAGGGTCGCACACGCGTCAGAGGAAATCGACCGGATCCGCTCGGCTTTCTATCCGAGAGCGCGGACCTTGAAAGGCCCTGCAGCTACTGTGCGGGCGGTCGCACTGGCTTTCGAACGGCGACGCCTCGCTCACGTGGCTGCTCACGGGACATTTCGTGCAGACAATCCTCAGTTCTCCTCCCTGCACTTGGCTGACGGGCCGCTCACCGTCTACGACCTCGAACGTATCGTGCGGCCGCCCGAGTGGATAGTGCTCTCGGCCTGCGAAGCGGGACGCTCGGAGGTCCATCCGGGCGACGAGCTCATGGGCACAAGCGCTGCCCTGCTCTCGCTCGGGACGCGAGCCGTCGTCTCGAGCGCGGCGGCGGTGCCCGATGACGGGGTGATCCCGGTCATGATGGCTCTGCACGAGCAGCTGGTTCATGGGTACGGGTTGGCACGGGCGCTGGCGACCGCCCAGGCGCGAGTACTTCCCGATCCCTCATCATTCGGCGATCTCGCCGCAGGCGACCAACGAGCGCTGGAGGCGTTGGCAGCAGGAGCTTTCGTGTGTCTGGGCGCTGGTTAAGCTGAGCACGAGAGGGGCTTGACAAGCACGCCGGCCTGCCGCGGACAAGAACAACCCGAGTGCTGGGATGATCTTGTGTGGCGGCAGCTCTTGATCTCGGAGGTGAGGTGGCGAGGATGGATCTCGGTGCCCGCGCCGGGCTCGACCCACAGGGCTGGCCAGTGGCCGGCGAGCTCCCGGTCATTACCGAGGCGTCCGAGGCGGCTCTGTTATTCGAGCGGATCGTGGACAACATCGCACGGGTGGTTCAGGGCAATGACGAGGCCATTCGACTCTCGGTGACCTGTCTTGTCGCCGGTGGTCACCTCCTTGTGGAGGACGTGCCCGGCGTGGGCAAGACGAGCCTCGGCAAGGCCCTGTCGGCCTCGGTGTCCTGCCGCCACCGCAGGATCCAATTCACTTCTGATCTCCTGCCCTCCGACGTCACCGGGGTGAGCGTGTTCGACGCCACGAAGACGACTTTCGAGTTCAGGCCTGGGCCCATCTTCGCCAACATCGTCCTTGGTGACGAGATCAACCGCACGCCTCCGAAGACTCAGTCAGCGCTGCTCGAGTCGATGGAGGAGCGCCAGGTCACTGTCGACGGGAACACCTACAAGCTGCCCGATCCGTTCATGGTGATAGCAACGCAGAACCCGATCGAGCACGAGGGGACGTTTCCGCTCCCCATCAGTCAGCTCGACCGGTTCCTTCTTAGGATCCAGATCGGCTATCCCGGCGTCGAGTCCGAGATTGTCATGCTCGAGACCCATCGCGTGAGCGAGCCCCTCGAGACACTGGAGCCGGTCGCCACTCCCGAGGATGTGATCGCGCTCGCCGCGCGGGTGCGGGCGGTTCACGTCTCGCCGCTGATCCAGCGCTACATCGTGCAGATCGCAAACGCGACCCGCGTCCACCCCTCGGTCGTCCTGGGGATGTCACCGAGGGCGGCCCTGGCCCTGCAGCGCGCGGCGCGAGCTCGGGCCGTGCTCGAGGGCCGGGACTTCGTCGCGCCTGACGACGTCAAGGTCATGGTCCCATCGGTCATCGGCCACCGCCTGGAGCTGCGAGCGACGGCAGGTCGCGGTGGCAGCCCTGTGAAGGCCGTTCTCGACGAGGTGCTCGGTCAGGTGCCCGTGCCCGATCTACCCACCGGGCGCCGATAGCGAACAGGATGTTGACCGCCCGAGGCCGCCGGACGATAACACTGGGCCTGATCGCGGGTGCCGCGGGCCGGGTACTGGGAATCCCGGAGTTTCTAGGCCTGGCTACGGCTGTCGTCGTCGTCACTCTGGCGGCACTGATAGGGGTCCGCGTCGTCAAATGCACCCTCACGGTCACCGCACGTGCTTTGCCACCTGTGGTGAGCGTGGACGAGCCGGCTGTGCTCGAGCTCACCATCGAGGCGCCCGGTGGCGCCGGATCGCTCTCGGTACCGGTCACTCTCCAGACAGACCACTCGCTGCGCCCGGTGCCGCACCAGCCGACGAGGATCACCGTGCCGCGTCTGGTGCGCGACGGCCGGGCAATGGCGCGGTTCGCGATCAGTACCGAGCGGCGAGGCCTTGTCGACGCCGGAGGCTACGAAGCGGTGATCTCCGATCCGCTAGGCCTGGCCGTGCGGCGTGTATCGGCCAGCCGGCCTACTCGATGCGTCGTGCTCCCGCGCATCGAGGCACTCGCATCGGTGCTGCCCGAAGGGCTCGGCCGCACTGACGCCGAGAGTGCCCTCTCGCTCGCGGAGAGGCCGATCACCGCGAGCTCGATGCTTCGACCCTACGCACACGGGGACGATCTTCGCAGGGTTCACTGGCGTACGACTGCGCGCGTCGGCAAGCTCATGGTTCGCGATGGCGGAGACCGGGACGAACCGGACCGCATCGCCACCACGGTGCTGCTCGAGGTAGGCGACGGTGCGACTCTGCCTGACGAGCTGGATCGGGCTGTCGAGGTCGCCGCGAGCGTATTGTCCGCCGCGGCGGACGAGTCCGGTACCGGAGTCTCCGGCACCTACCGCCTTGTGACGACGGCCGGTCTGGACACAGGCGCTCAACGAGGGCAAGACGCGCTGCAGAACGTGCTCATCGCCATCGCCGCCGTCGCCCCGGCGCCGACACCGGTGCCCGGGCGGTTCAGTGCCGCCGTCGCGCGTCTCGGTCAGCCCGATCACGACGAGGCGCTCGTCATCGTCGGAGCGTTCGGGCGACGCCCACCGGATCGCGAGGTTCTCGGGGATCTTGTGCGGGTGTACTCGGCGGTCGTGCTCGTCCTCGTCGGAGCCGCGTGCCTTCCGGGGCTGGACCAGGTCGAAGCCACATGGCGAGCCGACTCCGACGGTGCCGCCACTGGTGGATTCTCAGAGATCGGCCCCTGTCCGGCCCTGGAACCAGGCGGAGGCCAAAGGGGCACGCTGTTGACCGTGCCGCTCCCGCCCGGGAGGTCTCTGGCCGGAGCGTGGAGCAGGCTTGATCCCGAGGGAACGACGCCGGTCGACGACCTCACGGATTGGTTGGGCGACGCCCGCGAGGTGTCCAGATGAGCGCGTGGCTCGCCCTCGTGCTCACCGACGTGGTAGCCGTCGCCACTTTCGCCCGCTGTTTCACGGGGCCGGGGGAGCTGACCGCCGCGCTCGTGACCCTCCTTCTCGTACATCTCGTTGGCCTCGAGGCGCGCGGCGGCATGTCCGCACTCCGCGTGACCGGACTTGGTGGAACCGGCGAGCCGGATCTCGCGGCGAACCAGAGCACCCGGCGTCCCTCCCGAGTTGTCCCTTGGGCACTCGGCCTGGTCGTGGCAGTGTTCTTGCCGATCGGGATCGTTGAGGGGCCAACCTTCTTGTGGATCGTGCCCGGCTATGGCGCGTGGCATGTCATGTTCACTGACATCCGAGCAGGTTGGACCGCCTTCTCATTCAGACTCGCACCGGTGCCCGAGCTGCCGGGCCTTGTTCTGGCGACGGCATGGGCGGCTGGCACTGCGGGACTGCTTGCGGAGCTGATCTCGTCCAAGCGCAGGGTCCCGGCGGTGCTCGCGCTCGTGCCGGCCCTCGGGCTCTATCTTTTCGCCTCCGCACTGGGAACAGATAGCTGGCGAGTGCCCGGTCTCGCGGCTATGGCCGGGTCGGCCTGCTGGTATCTCGTCGCAGTCGTCGGTCAGCGCGAGCGAGATCAAGGCGTCCTCGTCGCTACGCCCGACACGGGCCTCAGCGCCGGCGAGCGCACCACGTCCCACCGCGCAGGTGCCGTGCCGCTGTGGATGGCCGCTTTGGCAGCCTTTTCGGCCGCCGCCCTCGGCCCGAATCTCCCAGGTGCACGCTCGGTGGCCCTAGTCGCCTGGCACGGCACCGGAGGAGCCGGCAATGGGGGCGCCAAATTGTCCCCTGGGGCGACCGCGTCTGGCGTCCAGGTGAGCACGCTCGTTCAGGTCGCTCAGCAGGAGGTCGACGATCCCTCTGTTGCCCTTTTCACCGTGCATAGCCGTACGGCCACACGGGAGATGATTGCGGCATTGGACGAGTTCAACGGCGTCACCTGGAGTGCGACGGCACCCGGCTCGTCGACGGAAGTCAGCTCGTTCTCGCCACCCTTCGGCGAGGACGAGCGTCAGCCGCCTCCTGCGGTTCCGGACGGTCCCGGCCACGAGCAGCTGCTTCAGATCTTTGAGGTGTCAGGCCTTCGCGGTCACAGCCTTCCGAGCTGGGGCTATCCCATTACGGTCGCCAACGCGGGTCACGTGTGGAGGTACGGGTCTGGAGGGTCGATCGTCTCGGCCACCCAGCTCCAGCGCGGATCGCTGTACGCCGTGGACTCGGTCGAGGCCGATCCATCGCCGGTCCAGCTCGAGGCTGATACTCCGATCGTCTCCAACCGCGAGTACCTGCAGCTTCCTCGGCCGGTGCCGTCACGGCTCGTGGAGCTCGCCAACCGCATCGTCCTAGGAGCGACCACGGCTTATGAAAAGGCGCTCGACATCGACGCGTACCTGACCTCTCCGAGATTCCGTTACGAGCTTCCTCGGCCAACGAAACTGGGTGTGGTCGCGCCGTCTTCGGGTTACGGCGACATTGTGAACTTCCTGTTCAAGTCCGAGACCGGTTACTGCCAGCAATTCGCCACATCCTTCGCGGTACTCGCTCGTATCGATGGGCTCCCGACCAGGATCGCGGTCGGTTTCCTCCCCGGGATTCGTGTCGGCCACGACGAGTGGCAGGTCGACGGTAGCGACACCCACGCCTGGCCCCAGGTGCAGTTCGAGAACTTCGGCTGGATCGACTTCGAGCCCACTCCTGGCACGAGTGTGCAGGGGTCTTCAGCGCCCGCCTCGGCGACGACAGCCACGACTACGACGCGACCTTCCGCGACCCCGCCCACTTCGGGCACAACGCACAACACCCATCGCTCGGGCAACGCTGCATCGACCAAGTCAAGGACGGGCAGCCCCGGGTTCGGTGCATATCGATCCGCCAGATCGTTGGCACCGTGGCTTCTCCTGCTCCCCGCATGTCTGGTCTTTTGGACCGGAGCGCTCGTTGTGTGGAGGCGGCTGCGCTTGCAGCGTCTGAGGCGCGAATCACGTGCCGGCGTCCTCGCCGCGTGGAGCGACGCGCTGAGGAATCTCGAGCGTGTCGGCGTCCGTCGCCGCCGGGCCGAGACCTATCTCGAGCTCGCAAGTCGTGTCAGCTCGACCGGAGTGTTGTCCGGTGAGGCAGAGCTGGCCTTTGCAGACCTCGCCATGCTCGCGACGACTGCGTCCTATGCCGGTACGCCGCCTGGTGAGCTCTGGGCCCGCCAGGCAACTCGCGACGCCAGGACGGTCGTCCGCGGCGCTCGCGGGACGATCGCCCGTTGGAAGCGGATCATGTCCGTGTTCGACCCGAGGAACCTTCCCAGGTCGTGGGGTTCACAACTGCCGCATGCCGAGTAGCTTCAAGTCGGCGTACGTATTTCCAGTGTGGATGCATAAACGTGTCCGTTCGCAACGGCTGTTCCCCGGTTGTGACAGCCGGGCGCTAGGGTTCGGTCGTGGCTGACCAAGCGACTTTCGCGGAGGACACCACCGGTTTCATGGATTCGCTCTACACCGCCGCGCTCCGAATGACACGCAATGCGTCGGACGCCCAGGACCTGGTTCAGGAGACCTACCTGAAGGCCTACCGTGGCTACGGCGGTTTCGAGGCGGGCACCAACTTGAAGGCGTGGCTCTACCGCATCCTCACGAACACGTTCATCAATACCTACCGGTCGCGCAAACGCCATCCGGAAGAGACGGAGCTGGATGACGTCGAGGAGCTCTACCTGTTCCGACGCATGAACGGCCGTGACGGTGGCATCGGCCGCAGCGCCGAGGACGAAGCTCTGGACTGGATCACCGACGAGGAGGTCAAGGCCGCGTTGGAGTCGTTGCCCGAGACCTTCCGGATGACCGTTTTGCTGGCGGATGTGGAGGGGTTCTCGTACAAAGAGATCGCGGACATCATGGACGTTCCGATCGGGACGGTCATGAGCCGGCTGCATCGCGGAAGAAGGGCGCTGCAAAAGGCGTTGCACGACTTTGGAGTCGCGCGGGGCTTAGTCGCGGCCCGGCAGGGCTGAGCATCGGATGGAGCTTGTATGACGGGCGAGAAGGTCGAGCGGAACATCAACTGCCGGCAGGCGCTTCATCGCGTCTACGACTTCCTCGATGGCGAGATCACCCCTGAGACTCGTGACCAGATTGCTCGTCACCTGGATAAGTGCGCCCCGTGCCTGAGGGCTTTCGGCTTCGAGACCGAGATCAGAAGGCTCCTGGCCGACAAGTGTCGTGACAAGGTGCCCGAAGAGCTGAAGACGCGGATCGCCGCTGTGATCGACCACGAGGACAAGGCGAGGGCAGCTGTCGGCGGAGTCACTGAGGGTGCGGAGCTCTGACCGTTACGGAGCTTGCGGCCGGGCCGCCTTTCCATGCTGAGACATCGTCGCCTTCTGAGCCGGTCGCGTGGGACATCGCGGAGCGCGTTGCTGCACGCGTGGCGCGACGGACCGAAACCAGCATCGACTGGGCTACGCTCCGCTCCCTCGTAACCGACTTCGAGGAGGTCACCGTCCAGGCAGAAGCGCTCGTCGAGGAGTCGACAGGGCTGCACTCGCTTGCCGGCCCGGCACGGGCCCAGGTCGCCACCCGCGAGGAATGGATCCACGCAAACATCTCCTCGTTTCGGCGTTTGCTCGGTCCGGTGCTGGCGCGTGCCGGCAAAGGCGGCCAAGGCCTTCCAGGTCTGCTCGGCCCCGTAGGGAGGATGGCCGCAGGGGCCGAGATGGGCGTAGTGCTCGGGTGGATGTCGGGGCGAGTGCTCGGCCAGTACGACCTGTTGTTCGCAGACGGCGACTTGCCGCGCGACGCCGTGTACTACGTGGGGCAGAACATCGTCTCGCTCGAGCGGCGGCACGGCTTCGAACCCCGTGAGTTCCGGCTCTGGATCGCACTGCACGAACTGACCCACCGTGCCCAATTCACCGGCGTGCCCTGGCTGCGCGCTCACTTTCTCGACCTCGTGGAACGCAGCATCGCCATCGCGTCGCCCGATCCGCACCAGGTCTTGGAAGCACTCGGCCGCATGGCTGTCGACATCCGGTCCGGTAGGAACCCGCTGGCCGAGTCCGGGCTCGTCGGTGCTTTCGCTTCGCCGGCGCAGCTGGAGACCCTCCGCTCCATCCAGGGGATGATGAGCCTCCTCGAAGGTCATGGCGACGTGACGATGGACCGTGCCGCCCGCGATCTGATCCCGAACGCCGCACACTTCTCGAAGGTCCTCCGTGCACGCCGCGAATCTGCTGGTGGGCTGACGAGGTTGTTCCAGCAGCTGATCGGACTCGAGGCCAAGCTGCGCCAGTACGCGGACGGGGCGAGCTTCGTTCGCGAGATCGAGAACGCCGGTGGTCCCGAGCTCCTTTCGGTCGCTTGGCAGGCACCCGAGAATCTGCCTAGCGCAGCGGAAATCAAGGCGCCTGACAAATGGGTGTCACGCGTACGGGGTCTGGCGCTCGAGCCGGCGTGACTCGCCCATTCAGGGCACGGGCGCGCGAGGCCGCTGTTCGGTTGACCGGGAGGTGCTCGTTTCCCGATCCGGGGACGCAAGTCGCGTGCGCTGTGTCCGGAGGGGCCGACTCCTTGGCCCTGCTCGTGCTCGCGGTCGCCGCCGGCTGCGAGGTGGTCGCGCATCACGTCGACCATGGCCTACGAGAGGACTCCGGCGAGGACGTCAAGGTTGTGAACGAGGTCGCCGAGGCGCTCGGAGTCGAGGTCATGGTTCACCGAGTGAACGTCGGCGCGGGACCCAATCTGGAGGCGCGGGCGCGTGCTGCGCGGCTTGGTGCCCTGCCTGTAGGCGCCGCTACCGGTCACACCGCCGACGACCAAGCCGAGACGGTCCTCGTCAACCTGCTCCGTGGGGCCGCCACCGACGGGCTTGCCGCGATGCGCCCGGGCCCCGGCCACCCGATTCTCGCCCTGCGACGCGCCGAGACCCACAACTTGTGTTTAGAGCTCGGTCTGCACCCTGTTGAGGACCCGACGAACCTGGATCCGGCGTATCTGCGCAATCGGATTCGTCACGAGCTGGTCCCGGTACTGTGCGAGCTCGCAAACCGTGACATCGTGCCGATTCTCATCCGTCAGGCGAGGTTGTTTGCGGACGACGCGGACCTGCTGGGCGAGCTAGCCGCCGCACTCGACCCGACCGACGCCAAGGCGATCGCGCACGCCCCCCCTCCTCTCGCGCGTCGGGCACTGCGCGAGTGGCTGCGGTGCGGTCATCCGCCTGACCTGGCGACGGTGGACAGGGTGCTGTCGGTTGCCGCCGGAGTGACACTGGCCGCCGACATCGGGGCGGGGAGAAGCGTACGCCGGTCACGCGGCCGACTGCGCATCGAACCGGCGCTCGAGGCCAAAGCTCGAGAGCTGGTCGAGCCGCAGGATCCCGATGTCCTTTCGTGCGTGCCGGCAGTCCCCGACTAGTGTCGGCGCCAGTGGGCGATCATGCTGACCAGCGAGCTTCAGAGCCGGACTCCGAAGCGCGGTCGGAGGTGCCCGGAGTCCTGAGTGTTTGGGACGCCGATCCTGCCCTCGGCCGGGTCGTGCTCTCGGTCGAGCAGATCGCCAAACGGGTCGCCGAGCTCGGCAAGATGATCACGGCCGACTATGCGAGCAGACCGCCACTGTTGGTGGGGGTGCTCAAGGGCGCCTTCATGTTTCTCGCTGATCTAGCCCGGGAGATCCAGCTGCCGCTGGAGCTCGACTTCATGGCCGTTTCGTCCTACGGCAGGTCCACAAAGACCAGTGGCGTCGTGCGGATACTCAAGGACCTCGACATCGATCTCACCGGTCGTCACGTCCTCATAGTCGAGGACATCCTCGACAGCGGTCTCACTCTTTCTTACCTGCGCAAGAGTCTTCTTGCTCGCGGCCCGGAGAGCCTGGCCGTCTGCTCGCTACTCGTCAAGCGAAGCGTTCAGCCGCGGCCGGATCTCGAGCTCGCCTACGTCGGGTTCGAGATCGAGCCCGAGTTCGTCGTGGGCTACGGCCTCGACGTCGCCGAGCGTTACCGCAACCTTCCCGACATTCGCGTGTACGTGACCGGAGAGCCCACGTGAGCTTTTTCCCGGCCGAGGTGGCTTCTCGCCACCAATCCCATCAATGAGCGACACGGGCGATGTGCCCGCGTCGGAGGATCACCTCCGCGGAGCGGTCGATAGGGAGCGTGTCCGCCGGGCGGTTCGCGAGCTCTTGACCGCTATCGGTGAGGACCCCGACCGAGAAGGTCTTGTTCGCACGCCGTCGAGAGTGGCAGAGATGTACGGCGAGCTCTTCGACGAGGCAAGTGAAGACCCGGCCAGGTTCCTCACCGTCACCTTCGCGGCCGAACACGATGAGATGGTCATGGTCCGCGACATCCCGTTCGCGTCCTTGTGCGAGCACCACCTGGTCCCGTTCCTCGGCAAGGCCCACGTCGCCTACATCCCGAGCAAAGACGGGCGGATCACTGGCCTTTCTAAGCTCGCCCGCGTCGTCGACGCCGTCGCGGGCCGCCTTCAGGTCCAAGAGCGCATGACGACCCAGATCGCTGAGGCGATCGAGGCCGCACTCGCTCCCCGGGGCGTGCTGGTGGTGATCGAGGCCGAACACCTGTGTATGTCGATGCGCGGCGTTCGCAAACCCGGAGCCATCACGGTCACCTCGACCGTACGAGGACTGTTCCGGACCGACCCGAGGACTCGGGCAGAAGCAATGGGGCACGTGCGAGGTAGAGGCGCCTGACCCTCTACTCTTGAGATGTGGTCCCCCTCGTGATGGGCGTGCTGAACGTCACATCCGACTCGTTTTCAGACGGCGGCCTCTACGTCGACCGCGAGGCTGCCGTGCGCCGCGGGCGCCAAATGGTGGCCGAAGGTGCGGACATCGTCGACATCGGGGGTGAGTCGACGCGTCCCGGTGCTTCAGCTGTCCCTCCCGACGAGGAGCTGCACCGTGTCCTGCCGGTGGTCGAGGCGCTCTCGGGTGAGGTTCGGGTCTCGATCGACACGACCAAGGCATCGGTCGCACGCGCCGCACTGGCGGCGGGGGCATCCTTGTTGAACGATGTCTCGTCGAGCCTGGCGGCGGTTGCCGCCGAACATGGCGCCGGGTTCGTAGCGATGCATCGCAGAGGAATGCCCACGGACATGCAGCTCAATCCACATTACGACGACGTTGTCGGTGAGGTCCGGAGATATCTCGAGAGATGCGTCACGCAGGCCCGTGCAGCTGGCGTCACGGAGGTCTACATCGACCCCGGGATCGGGTTCGGCAAGTCGGTTCGCCACAACCTCCAGCTCCTTGCCGCGCTCCCGCAATTGGTTGCGACCGGCGTCCCTGTGCTGGTTGGGACGAGCCGCAAGGCATTTATCGGCCATCTCGGAGTGGGCGGGTCTCCAGACGGGCGGGTAGGTGAGGTTCCGCCGCTCGGGACCGATGACCGATTGGAGGGCTCCCTGGCCACGGCCGTGTGGGCGATGGCCTGCGGGGTTGCGGTGGTGAGGGTCCATGATGTTGCGGCCACCGTGCAGGCGGCCGGACTGTTCACCGGGGCAGCGGCATGAGGGGCCGATGGGCAGCCGGGATCGTCCCGAGGAACTTCTGCTGGATAGTCAAGGATCACCTGGCGGTCAGCGAACGACCTGGCGGTTACGCGCCTAACCACCGCAAGGTTCGCCGCCATGAGGAGCTGTTGTGGCTTCGAGCCCAGGGCTTTACGAGGGTCGTATCGCTACTCGCCTCGACTCACAATCTCCATGCATATGACGAGCTCCACCTCGAATGGTCGCGCTTTGCCATGCCCGCTGCCTCCGACACTCGCGACGTCCTCGCCGAGCTTTATCCAGCCTTGCACGGCTGGTTGCGCAACAATGAACGTGTACTGCTCCACCAGGAGGAGCTCGGCGACTGTGTGATGGGTGTGGTCGCTGGCTACCTGCTGTGGAGCGAGATCCTTCCCGACGGACCTCGAGCCATCACGGCCATGGAACAGCTGCTCCGTCGCCAGATGGGCACCGCCGGGCGAATGATCGTCAGCGTCGTGGAGGAGGTCCCGTCGCTGGAGAGCCTCGCCGCTCTCGAGGTCGCCGCCGCTGAGCAAGACGGCAAGACCGCGCCACCGCAAGGCGCCGGGGCAGAGCGGACAAGCGACTCAGACGCCGGGGCGGACAACGAGGCAGCCTCTCCGGGTGCTCGCGGGCCGGAGGAGGAAGCACCGCTGTCACTACCGAGCGAAGAGGCCCGCGGCACAGAACAAGAGTTTGCGGCCACTGCTGAGGACCCCGGAGGCGACGAAGGTGAGCCGTTGGGAGACGAGCAGGACGACGACCCGGCCTGCGACCCCTCGTAGATGGCCGATCGGATCGAGCTGCGGGGGCTGCGGGCGCTCGGGCGCCATGGCGCCTCAAAGGACGAGCAGGACACCGCCCAGCCCTTCGAGATCGACCTGGAGGTCGAGGCCGACTTTGTTGCGGCAGCTGATGACGACGACCTGGCAAAGACGGTCGACTACTCGCTTGTTGTAGGCAAGGCCTTGGAGATCGTCAGCCTGCGCCAGTTCCGTCTGCTCGAGGCGCTCGCCGGGGCGATCGCGACGGGGATCCTCGAGATACCTGAGGTCCAAGCGGTCACGGTGACGGTTCGCAAGCTCCGCCCCCCTGTCGCGGCTGACCTGGCCTCCGCCGGGGTGCGGCTCCGCCGGGAACGTACGGACAGGTCCGCATGAGCGTGGAGACGTTCTTGGGTCTCGGCTCGAACATGGGCGATCGCCTCCGCTATCTCGAGCTGGCCGTGAAGGTGCTCAAAGGCATCGATCCTCTCCTCAGTGTCTCGCCGGTTTACGAGACGGCCCCGCTCGGCGGCCCGGAACCGCAGAACAGGTACTTCAATTGCGTTGTCCGGCTCGAGTCCACGCTCAGTGCGCGCCAGCTTCTCGAGGTTGCACACGGGCTCGAGGACCTGACGGGCCGGATTCGGACCGTGCGCGACGGACCCCGTGAGCTGGACGTCGACATTCTTCTCATCGGAGACCTTCAAATCACCGAGCCCGATCTCGTGGTGCCGCACCCGCGGATGTCCGAGCGCGGGTTCGTGTTGGCACCGCTCGAGGACCTCGACGCGTCCCGCGTGCCACCGAGCTGGCGGACCCGACTCGCCGAAACGGACCCGGCGTCACTAGATGTACGTCGGGTTGGTACGCTCCGATGACAGAGACGCGAACGGCACCTGGAGACAGGGCCGGAACGGAAAGAGCTCACCATGACTACGGTTCGCATCATCGGGCACGGGCGCGCCGGCACATCTTTTGCCACGGCCTTTGGCGCTGCGGGCGTCGAGGTCCGGGGCCTTCTCGGGCGCGCCGATGACGTTTTCTCGGCGGCCGCCGATGTCGACGTACTGTTGCTGGCGGTTCCTGATCAGGCTGTCGTCGACGTCGCGTGGGCTGTCTCACCGGTTCCCGGCACCGTAGTGGCCCATTGTTCGGGGGCACTCGGCCTCGAGGTACTCGCGCCCCATGAACGCGTCGCGGCGCTCCACCCGTTGGTTACCCTTCCCGACCCCGCGACCGGAGCCGAGCGCCTTGGATCGGGCGGTTACTTCGCTGTGGCCGGTGACCAGGCCATCGTCGACCTCGTCCACGCGCTCGGTGGCAAGGCGCTCGTGATACCTGCGCAGGCAAGGGCCGCGTACCACGCTGCAGCTTGCATGGCATCGAACCATCTCGTGGCACTGCTCGGCCAGGTACAACGCGTGGCCGCGACAGTCGGTCTGCCTCTGGAGGCCTTCCTGCCCCTTGCCCGAGGTGCCCTCGACGACGTCAGCCGGCTCGGACCTGCCGCGGCGCTCACAGGCCCGGTCTCTCGCGGGGACCTGACCACGATCGAACGTCACCGCCAGGTGTTGGACCCGGCCGAGCTTGGCGGTTACGACGCTGGGGTCGACCTCGCCCGCCGACTTGTGATCGCGGGCCGGCAAGGATGAGCGTGCCCGACCGTACGCCTGCCGCAAGCTGCGGGCGCGGCGCTGGCCACCATCGTCCAGGCAACCTCGGGACGGGAATGTGGAGGTAATCACCTCACGCGACGAGTTCCGAAAGGCGACCTCGGACGTGCGCGCAGGTGGCTCCCGCCTCGGCCTTGTGCCGACGATGGGCGCCTTCCATGAGGGGCACATTTCACTCCTGCGGGCCGCGGCATCGAGCTGCGACGTGGTGGCGGTGAGTATCTTCGTGAACCCGCTTCAGTTCTCCTCCGCTTCGGATCTAGCGCAGTACCCGGCCGACTTGGACAAGGACATCTCGATGGCTCAAGCGGTTGGCGTCGGACTGCTGTTCGCGCCTTCGGCGCAAGAGATGTACCCCCGGGGGGAACCGGAAACGAGAGTCGAGCCGGGACCTCTCGCCGATCGCCTCGAGGGCGCCTCCCGCCCGGGCCATTTCACGGGCGTCGCGACCGTCGTGACCAAGCTGCTGTCGCTTAGTGGGCGGTGTCGGGCATTTTTCGGGGAGAAGGACTTCCAGCAGCTGGCTCTTGTGCGCCGCCTGGTCGCGGACCTCGATCTCGATGTCGAGATCGTCGGGTGCCCAACGGTGCGTGAGTCTGATGGTCTTGCGTGCTCGAGCCGCAACCGCCGACTGGGGCCGGACGATCGGAGCGCGGCGACCGTGCTGTTCAAGGCGCTCGAAGCGGGGCGTGACGCGCTGTCAACAGGGGCGCGGCAGAGTGCGGAAGTGGAAGCGACGATGGTCGGCGTGGTTGCGGCTGAGCGGCGCGCCGAGTTGGACTATGCAGTTGTCGTGGATCCAGTCACCCTCGGGTCACCTGCATCGCTGTCTGGAGAGCTTCGGCTTCTCATCGCGGCTCGAGTCGGGCCAGTCCGACTGATCGACAACTTGGGGGTGAAGTGATGGAACTGAGTCCGCCTGCCAAGGTTTGGCAGGCCGAGCGGCGCGAGTGGCGGTGAGTCCGCTGGAGCGGCTCGAGGTCCTCGTAATCGGGAGCGGGGTGGCGGGCCTTTCCGCCGCGGTACGTCTTGCCCAGCTCGGCGGTGCCAGGGTCGGGGTTCTGACCAAGGGCGAGTTGGAGCAGTCGACGACACGTTGGGCGCAGGGAGGTATCGCCGCCGTGTTGCCCGGCGACGAGGACTCAACCGATCTCCACCTCGCGGACACCCTCCGGGCCGGAGCTGGACTGTGCGACGAGGCAGCAGTTCGCGTGCTTGTCGACGAAGGTTCTGATCGCGTCTACGAGCTCATCGCGCTCGGCGCCGTGTTCGACAGGAGCCCCGGCGGTGGGTTGTCCAGAGCCAGGGAGGGCGGCCACTCGACCGCGCGCGTTCTGCACGCGGGAGGGACCGCTACAGGCGCGGAAGTGGAAAGGGCCCTCGTCGCAGCGGTGCGTGAGAGTGCCGCCGCGATCCTCGAGGATTGGTTTGCCCTCGACCTTGTCCTCGAAGGTGCCCGGTGCACAGGCGTCGTCGCGCTCGACCCCGAAGGTCGGCTCCAGCGCGTCGAGGCCTCCCACGTCGTTCTCGCATGCGGCGGCGCGGGACAGATGTACTCGGTCACTACCAATCCGGTCGAAGCGACCGGTGACGGCATCGCGATGGCGCTTCGTGCCGGAGTTCCGGTCGCCGACGTGGAGTTCGTGCAGTTTCATCCGACCGCGCTCCACCACCCGGCCATGCCACGCCCGCTCATCTCGGAGGCATTGCGTGGTCACGGGGCGGTGCTGCGCGATCGAGCGGGCGATCGTTTCGTCGACGAGCTTCTCCCGCGTGACCGCGTGAGCCGCGCGATCGCCGTCAAGCTGGCGGAGGAGGGCAGCGATCACGTGTGGCTGGACGCGACTGCTCTGGAGGACTTCGCGCGAAGGTTCCCGACGATCGCGGAGTCGCTGGCTGAGGCAGGCTTTGACCCTGTCCGTGACTGGCTGCCGGTCGCGCCCGCCGCCCATTACCTGTCCGGAGGCGTGCTTGTGAACCTCGACGGCGCGACGGCGCTGCCAGGGCTCTGGGCGGCAGGAGAAGTCGCGTGCAGCGGGGTTCACGGTGCAAACCGGCTCGCGTCGAACTCGCTCCTCGAAGGCATGGTTTTCGGGGCTCGATGCGTCGATGCCATCTTGTCGGGTCAAGACGCGCCTGAACCCACCGGTGCGCTCGCAGGCCTGGACACAGAGATCGCCCAGGGGCTGCCGGGCGACGACATGCCACGGCCGATCCCGGTCAGGCCCGTCGTTGAGTGCCGGTGCAGGGCTGATCACCATCTGGGAAGTGCCGCTATGGAGTTCGGCGATTCGCCGCATCCCATCGCGAGCGCCGCGGCTCATCGGTCCGCTCTTCAAGCCGCCATGACCAGCTGGGCTGGCGTTGTCCGCGACGCCTCCTCGCTCGCGCTGGCCTCTCGAGCCGTCAACAGCGTCGCGGCTGAGCTCGGCTCCACGTTGGAGCGTGCGACGGCCGAAGTGCGAAACCTCACCGACGTCGCCAGAGCACTGCTCGAAGCCGCGACCGAACGCGAGGAGACGCGCGGTTCACAAGTACGTTCGGATTTCCCAGATGTCTCGCCCGCTTTTCTCTGCAGGTTGTCGCACGATACAGACGGCGGCGCACAGCCCGCGAACGATCCCCAGCGCGGGTCAGCTGTGACCGGTTCGTGACGGGGCGCCCGTTGTACCGCGACGACGTCCATCCACCGGCTATGGCGATCCGCCATGCCGTAGCGATCGCTCTAGCCGAGGACGTGCTCCCGCTCGGCGACCTCTCCTCCGGCCTCATGCCCGAGGATTCGCGGGGACGGGCTGCATTTGTCGCGCGAGAGCAGGGTGTCGTCGCCGGCACCCGTTGTGCCGAACAGGCCTGCGTCCAAGTCGACCCTGGCCTCGAAGTGAACTGGCTGGTGAAAGAGGGCGGCGAGATAGGTCAAGGTGGCGTGATCGGGCGGGTCGAGGGTCCGTTACGGTCCCTTCTCACCGCCGAGCGAACCGCGCTCAACTTCCTCTGCCATCTCTCTGGTGTCGCGACCGCGGCGCGCCGCTACGTCGAGGCCGCCCGCGAAGCCAACCCGTCGACCAGGATCTGGGACACGCGTAAGACCACGCCCGGGCTGCGGTCGCTGGAGAAGGCGGCCGTGCGAGCAGGAGGCGCGGCAAATCATCGGGGCAGCCTCTCCGAGGCGGTGCTGATCAAGGACAACCACCTATGCGGGCTCTCGATCGGCGAGGGTGTCCGAAAGGCCCTGGAGCTCTGGCCGGGACGTATGGTCGAGGTCGAGTGCGAGCACCTCGGCCAAGTGACCGAGGCCCTTGATGCCGGGGCGACGCTTGTCATGTGCGACAACATGACGCCGGACGATGTCCGGGCATGCGTGGAGCTCGTGCGGGCACACCCGCGCGGGTCCACCGGGTCAGTCCTGGTCGAGGCCTCGGGCGGCATCAACCTCGAGAACGTCGCGGCCTACGCGAGGGCCGGCGCAGACGTGATCTCGGTCGGTGCCCTGACCCATTCGGTCATGGCACTGGACATCGGCCTCGATCTCGAGAGCGTGATCCTCGGCGCGAACTGACGTGGCTTTGTCAGCGACACCTGGTGTCGGCTAGGCGAGCCCGCTCGGTCAGCCGACGTGTCCGGTGACGTAAGCCTTCGTGCGGGCATCGCTGGGAGTGTCGAACACCCGGTCGGTTGGTCCTACCTCAACCAGTTCTCCCACACGGTCCTCGCCGAGGAGGAAGACGGCGACGTTGTCCGAGACGCGGGCGGCCTGGAACATGTTGTGGGTGACAAGGGCGATCGTCACCTCCCCAGACAGGTGTCTTATGAGGTCCTCGATCTTTGCTGTGGCCACCGGATCGAGCGCGGAGCACGGCTCGTCCATGAGGAGCACCTCGGGCTCGATGGCGAGAGCGCGCGCGATGCACAGGCGCTGCTGCTGACCACCCGAAAGGCGCAGTGCGGGCTGGTGGAGGCGGTCCTTGACGATGTCCCAAAGGGCGGCGTTGTGAAGCGCGGCTATGCCCATTTCGCGGAGGAGGCGCTTGTTGCGCACACCGTTGAAACGCAGCCCTGAGATTACGTTGTCGAAGATGCTCATTGTTGGGAAGGGATTTGGCTTTTGGAACACCATCCCGATCCGGCTTCGCAGCACCTCCGGCTGAACGTCTGTTCCATAGACGTCGAGGCTGCCTAGCCTGATCGTGCCTCGAACGACCCCTCCCGTGTGGTCGTGGAGCCGGTTGATGGCGCGCAACACACTCGTCTTGCCACATCCGGACGGACCGACGAGCGCAGTCACCTCGCGAGCGGGCAGCTGGAGGGTGACATTGCGGACGGCGACGTGATCCCCGAAGCTGATGCTCACGTCATCGAGTGTCACCGCAGTGCCGTGCGCACCGGCGTCCGGTTTGCCTGCCGGCACCCTCGATTCCTTCGCGAGCTGCCCTGATCGGTCCCCGAAAAGGGTCTGCTGATCGGTCTCGTGGTTCGCTCCCGTATCTGTGGCAGCGTCGTTTTGCTTCATCGTGTCTTCCTGTTGAGTGTCCACGCGACTGTCCTGGCGATCACGCTCAGGATAAGCACAAGGGCGAGGAGCACCAGCGCCGTTCCCCAGGCTGTTTGCTGAGCGTCCGGGTACGGCTGTGTCGCGTCATTGAAGATGAGCAGCGTCATGGCGAATGTGGGAGAGGCCACAGTGAACAGGAGCGGGGCGGTTTCGCCAACGCCACGGGCCAGTGCCAGTAGGTTGCCGGTCACCACTCCCGGCAGCGCTCCCCGCAACACGACGGAGCGGGCCACGCGCGACCGACGCGCACCGAGCGAGATTCCCGCTTCCCACAGGTCGACCGAGACTGTTCGCATGGCCTCCTCGTTCGCTCGGACCATGATGGGCAACATCAAGACTCCGAGCGCGAAACCGGCAGCCACGTCCGAGAAATGGTGGAACCGCTCGACATAGACCGCGTAGGCGAAGATGCCGATGATGATCGAGGGAACGCCTGACATGACGTCCGCGCTGAAGCGGATGGCAGAAGCGATCGGTCCCGGACGTTCGAATAGAAACAGGGCGATGAACAGCCCCAAGGGCACCGCCAAGGCGATCGCGTAGGCGATGATCTCACCGGAACCGACGATCGCGGTGGAAATGCCCCCACCGGGCACACCTTCCGGCGTTGGGGCATGCGCCAGGAAGCCGATGCTCAGTGCACCTGCTCCCTTCGATACCGTCGCGATGGCGAGGGCCACCAAGGGCGCCAACGCGATCGGGACTGCGAGCAGGCAGATCACCTGCATGGCGCGACCCGCAGTCCGGCGCCGTCCGATAGAGCGACGGGCCGAGTCCCGCACGACGAGCCGACGCCGGGCCACCTCGGCGAGCCCCATATCGGGCATTGCCCCATCAAGTGCCACTTGCATGGACGGGAGCTTGCTCATACGACCGCGCCCCGGACACCGAGCAGGCGTCGACCACCTCTTCTTCGGACGAGAAGCTGTCCTACGACATTGACGAGGATCGTGAGCAGGAGCAAGACGCCTGCCAGTGCTATAACCGCGCTCGTACCCAGTCCGGGGGAGGCCTCTGCGAACTGGTTGACGATCGCCGAGCCGAGTGTTGCCCCAGGAGCGAGGAGCGAATGGGGGATCGCCGGGCGGTTGCCTATGACGAGCGCCACGGCGATGCTCTCACCGAGTGCGCGCCCGATCGCCAGTGTGATTGCAGCAGCGATTCCGGACCGTGCGCCCGGCAGCACGGTGCGCCTCACCACCTGCCAGTGCGTGGCGCCGAGCGCCATCGCTGCCTCCCGGTCCGCGATGGGGACCCCGCCGAGCGCGGTCCGGCTCAGGGCGACGACGGTGGGAAGCGTCATGATGGCCAGCACCACCGAGGCCAGTAGCACGCTCGGCCCGTAGGCAGGCCCGCGAAATATCCGGTTCAGTACAGGAAGGCCCTCTAACGCGGGTTCGACATCGGTCGCGAACACCGGTGAGAGCACGAGCAGTGCCCACAGGCCCACGACGATGCTCGGCACGGCGGCGAGGAACTCGATGGAGGTGGAAAGCGGCGCGGCCAGCCACCGGGGCATCAGCTCGGATAGAGACACCGAAACGCCAAGGCCTACCGGCACGACGATGATCATGGCCACCAGCGTGGTGATGACCGTCCCCACGACAAGTGTCCCGCTCGCATAGTCGCCGGCGTCGGGGTTCCAGGTCCCCGACCACAGGAAGCTGATCCCCGAGTGAGCGAACGCCTGGCTCGACTGCGACACGATGCTGACAATCAGGCCGACCACGATCGCGGCGAAGAGCCCGGCCGCCCCCCACCTTAAGGTCGCGTACAACGGGCTCGAGGGCAGGAGCCGACGCTTGTGCCAGGGTCGCCGCGCGTCGGGACTGACGCCGCCCTCACCTGGCACGGCTGACCCGGAGGCAGGAGAGGGCGGCGAGTTGGCGATCGGTTCGTTCACAGCTTGGGTCGCGCTGCCCCCGTCTAGGACTGCAACTTGGACAGTGTCGCCTTGGCGAGCTGAGCAACATTGGACGGAAGCGCCGAGTAGCCGAGCGATTTCGCTTGCAGTTGTCCAGTCGTAACCACGTAGTAGAAGAGATTATCGAGTGCCGCGCTCTTGGCTGCGCTCGCCTGCTTCTTGTAGAGCAGCGTCCAGCTGAAGTTGGCCAACGGGTAGGTCGACGGGCCAGATTCGTCGATGATCGAGAATTTGGTCGCACTCAGGTGTGTCGCCTGTGCCCCGGCTTGGCCAATGGTGTAGGACGTCGGCCTCACGTATGAGCCCGACCCGTTCTTGACAGCGGCGTTGGTGAAACCAGCTTTCGACGCGTATCCGTAAGAGACGAAGCCGATCGCACCGGCCGTGGCCTTGACGAACGTGGCGACGCCGGTGTTGAGTTGCTCACCCTCGCCGATGTCGGGCAGCGGCCATGACGTGGACGCCTTCGACGTGCCGACCTTTGTGACCCATTTGGGCGAGGTTTTGATCAGGTACTGGTCGAGATCCCATCCAGGCCCTGATGAGTCGGCGCGGTGGACGGGGACGATGGCAAGATCCGGAAGGTTTGGTACCCCTGAGACCTTGGCGATAGCCGGATCGTTCCACTTGGTGATCGCACCGTCGAAGATCGCGGCGATTGTTGGTCCGTCGAGGTGCAGGCCATTCGGCGCGCCGGGCACGTTGTAACTGAGCGCCACACCGCCGAGCGCAACCGGCACTTGGAGGACAGCGCCGCCCGTGGCGGCAGCCTGCGCAGATGACGACATCGGAATCTCCGAGTCGCCGAAGTCGACCGTGTTTTCCTGGATGTCCTTGATGCCGACGCTGCTACCCGCAGGCGAGTAGTTGATGGTGACCTTCGAGTGGAGCTGCTCGTAGTTATAGAACACCTTGGTGAAGAACGGTGCAATCGAGTTTGCACCCGCTCCATTGAGCGTTATGGCACCCGGCGCCACGAACTCGGTCAGCCGGATGACTGGCTTTGCCTTTGAGGACGAACCCGACAGGGCCTGGCTGGCAGAACTCGACAAGCTCGCCCAGCACGGCGCAGCCAGGACGGCGGCGAGCCCGAGCACGGCGGGTGTGATGAAGCGTCGTTTCACTGTTCTCCTGTTCGTGGTCCATGGACGGATCCGATTATTGGCCATAAGTTTATTCTATTACTAGAAATAGTAGCAAGCCCCGGCACGACAGCATACGCAGGTCGTGACGCACTGCTGCCACAACTCCACGGCCCGCCCAGCTGCGCGCCAGACTCACATGTCCGAGACGACGCCCCTACGTCACTCAGGTTGTGATCTCGGCCTTCGAGCTGTCGAAGGCTGGTCGCGGCCGGGGCGTCCCGCGATCGGCACTTGGTAGAGCTGTCGAGGCCAGCGAGCTAATTGCAGCGCGCGGGTCCGCTTGCGCGTCCGAACCGATGGGCCGCGGATCCGGCTCGCAAGCTCGCTCGTGGCGGGACGGCGTTCCCGAGTCCGAACTCGGCTTGAACATCGTTCATGTCGGCACCGACAGTTTGCCGCTGTATGGAGGTGGGCTCGCTGCAACAGAACCATGGCTCGCTCAAGCGTGGTCTGGGCCCGGTTGGCCCGCTCGAGCGACTCCCGCGGCGCGGAGCGGCCGCGCCGGTTCGCGTGCCGTGGCTCGCCATGTAGACGCGGACGCGAGCGTCCACCTCCTTGAACGTGTCCTCGGCCGCCGACAGCGCAGATTGGGCTCCCGCAGCCTCGACAAGTGCCGCCAGCTCTTCTTGAAGCTCGTCGAGCCCGGCGTCTTCAGATGTCCAAATCCAGCTCAGACGCGTGGCGTCGTAGTACTCGAGCCGCCCTTTGACCTCCGGAACCGAGAGCAGCAGGGAGCCCTCCGGGACCAGGAGCCGGATCGTGTACTGAACCGCGTCGACGTTTCTCACGAGGTCATGTGAGATGACGAAGTCGAGCATGGCGTCGACCTCGGCTGCCTGCGTCCATGGTGTGAAGGGGAGCCATGATGGCCGGACCTCGATCCCGTGGCTCCGCAGCAAGGTGACCGCCGCGCTCTCGTTGGCGGCGGTATGGCCTTTGTCGAGGATGCGGAGAGTCTTGTCGTCGACCGATTCGAACGCCGAAACTACGAACAGACAGCCGACCTTCGCGAGGCCGGACCACAGGTCCTCGTGGTCGAGGATGTGTTCGACCTTGGTCGTGCAGTCGAAACTCAGATCCGGGAAGCTCGAGTGGATCGCCTGGGCGACTCGGACTGCGTGCCGCGGCCCGTTCAGGAAGTCAGGATCACCGAAGGTGATGTGCCTGGCGCCCATGGCCACGAGCTGGGACACGTCGCTCAGTACGACCTGTTCGGGTACGACACGAAGACGACCGTCGTACACGACCGGCAGCGGGCAGTGACGACAGCGGTGCGAGCAGCCGTGGCTCGCCTCGACTGCGCCGGCGAGTCGCTCCTCGTCGCCTATTACGAGCCTGGCGTAGCGATCGAGCGGCGGCAGAAGGTCGCGTGCCGGTGTTTCGAAGCCACCCCGGCCGAGTTGAACCACCACGTCCTCGGCACTTGCGGGCACCCTCGCACCACCGGTCCCGTCCGCCCATGCCACTAGCGCCGGTTCGTACTCGCCGATGATCACCCGGTCGGCGACGCCACCTACCGTCGAGTCGCGGCTCATGCCGGCATAGAGGCCGTACAGGCAGATCGGGAGATCAGGTCGCTGAGCCCGGACCGTGGTCGCCAGGGCCAATGCCATTCGCATCGCGGTGTGCATCGGTACCGAGAAAGCGACACCGTCGGCCCATTCCACGAGGTCTCGGTCCCAGGGCTCGATGGACACGTCGAGCGCGCGCACGTCGTGGCCAGCGGAACGCAGAGCAGCACCCGGGGAGGCCACATGCACCGGTTGATGTCCGAGTTCGTAGGTTGACACCAACAGGACGCGCACGCTCGCACGTTATAGCGATCTTGCCCACGCACGGTCCGGAGACGGTTTGGCAGCGCGACGGCCTTAACATAGGCAGTCCAACTTCCTCGAGGTCATCTCATGAGCGGCAGTGACAACAGCGTTAGTGACGGCGTCCCGGTCCTTCGGCTGACGGCGCTGGCTTTGGCCGAGATCATCGAATTGAGGGCCAGCGAGGCTGCCCCAGAGTCGCTCGCGCTGTGTGTGGAGATAAGCGGCGTTCATGACGACGTGTATACCTACGACATGTACTTCCAGGCCGCGTCCGACGCGGCGCCGGGTGACTGGATGGACAATCTCGACGGTCTCACCCTGCTCGTGCCGGGCCAGAGCATCGACCGTCTACGTGGTTCGGTCTTGGACCTGAGCCCGGAAGCAGATGGCGGTGGGATGGTGATCAGGAACCCGAACCGGCCACCTCCCGCTCGTCGGAGCCCTGCGATGACCGGCCCGCCGCCGGACCTGAGCGGTGACGTGGCTCAAAGGCTGCTCCAGGTCCTGGAGGAGCAGATCAACCCTGCGATAGCAGCACACGGCGGCCGTGCGGACCTTGTGGCAGTCGAGGTGGACACCGCCTACCTGCGTCTGTCAGGCGGGTGCGCCGGGTGTGGCATGGCGGCGGTGACGCTTAGTCAGGGCATCGAGGTGGCAATCCGCGAAAGTGTGCCGGAGATCGTGACCATCGTTGACGTGACCGACCACGCGTCAGGTACCAACCCTTATTACGAGGCGGCGAAGAAGTAGCGGCAAGTGCGGCTTCTTGAGGACGCTCAGCTCATGTCTCGGCGAAGCGGCTGAGATCCACAGCGGCATAGGACTCGGCTACGGCGTCGATCCGAGCCGTCGTAGCGACGCTTCGCACGACCTCGGCAAGCCGGTTCGCGGGTATCGCACAAGTCATTTCATCTCCCGGCAGGCCGGTGCGGGTCCGGCTGAGCGTGCAGCCGAGGCTGGCCGCCACCTGGTCCTGCTCCTTGGCGAGGGCTATGACGCGACATTGTGGCTTGCCTCCGATCTGCATGTCCGGCACCGCCTCGGCCATGAGCATGAGCTGGTCGGCCCTGATCCGAATGAGGACGACGTCCGGCGTGCCCGAGGTCTCAGTCAGCGGCCCGTAAGTCACCGAGCCTGGGCGCTCGCGCACCGTCGGAATGTCCGGGATCTGTTCGGGCGTGACCCAACCCGACTCCAGCAGAGCGGCCACATCGGAGTTGCCGGCCACTTCGTCTAGATCTGCAAAGCCGTGGACCAGGGTGCCGACGCTGCAATTGGCGTGGTCACCGGCAACTGTCGAGAAGGTTCTGTCAATGGCCTTGGTCCAAAATACGCAGCCGGCCGGGACCGGTCCCGTTCTCCCATCGGGTGCAGGCGTCGGCTTCGGGCCCTCGAAGGGAGTTACGCCCTTGGCGACGCCGGGGTCAAAGGTGATCGCGATAGGCGGCGTTGTCAGCTTCAGCGATGTCGTGAGCGCCTCTGCAAGTTCCGACCAGGAGGAGGAATTCATGGTTCCGGTTCTAGCGGTGCCGTTCCTGGCACTCGGCCATCACGCGAACACCGGAGCGATCACCCACGGCGCGAGCGGCTCACGGCTCGCTCCACGGCCGAGACGGGACCTGCACCTTGCTCCAGCAGGTCGAACTCCGACCTGCGCCGGATGATCGTCACCCCCACCAGAACGACGCCGCGATGACTACGTACAGGCCCACCAGGCAGACCCCCTCGAGCCAGGTCGACTCGCCGTCCAGCACGACGAACGCTGCGATCAGAGTCGTGACGGCTAGGACGATGCCGAGCAAAGGGGACAACACGAGAGTGAGCTGCGCTCCGCCTATGACCCCAGAGAGGAGGACCAAGGCAGGAATGAGCACAAGAGCGATCTGCACTGGGCTCTGCAGGATGACCGACAGGGCGTAGTCACTACGGTTACGTGCGGCCAGCTGGACACCGACGACGTTCTCAACGGCATTGCCGGCGATCGCCACCACCACGAGACCTGCGAACACCGCCGACATGTGAAGCGCCGAGAGCGCAGGTGTAAGTGCAGAGACGAACCAGTCAGAGACGAACGCCGCGGCGACGCTGGAGGCGAGCAGCGCTACGACTACGAGTGAGATCGACCAAGTGGCAACTTTGGTGCCGACTCCTTCGTCGTGTTCACCGGGACTCTCGGATCTGTTGGTCCCGTCTGTTCCGCTCTGTGCGTCTGCAACGAAGTCTTCTGGGGATGGCCGCACCTGGCGGCGGACCGATCCGGGAGTGGAAAGGACGAAGACGACCAGCAGCACGACAGCAGCGATGTCGGAAAGTGCGACCTCGTGATGCCTTACTGCGAGGTCTAGATGCACGCCGAGAGTCGGGATCATGAGGACCGAGACGGCGAGTACGAGCAGGACCACTATTGTTCGGGCGTTCTCGGCCGGGAAGCGTTGTGTCCCATGTTTCAGGCCCCCGACTATGAAGGCGAGTCCCAGGACAAAGAGCACATTGGCGAGGATCGAGCCGATGAGCGCGGCCTGGACGACGCCCACCAGACCCGCCCGGAGCGCAAAGATCCCGAAGAAGAGCTCGGGGAGGTTCCCGAGAGCAGACTGGACGACGCCGGTCATGCCTGACCCGAGACGATCCCCGAGCCGGTCGACGCTTCGTCCCACGATGGCCGCGAGGAGCCCGAGGGCCAACGCGGAGACGATGAACGGGACCACACGGCCCGTATGGACATAGCGGGTAGCGGCCGACCCAGCGGTGAGCAGCGCGCCGGCGACGAGCAGCCGGATGTCGCTTCGAGAGAGCCTGGAACGCACGGCGGCTGTCTAGCCTTGAACGCTGGCGTTGTCGGTTTGGGTCACGGTCCCCACTCCCATGAAACCATACGGCGTCCGGCGACCAACCGTCTGGGCGTGGCAGTCGAGATGACCGGTCCGCCGGTGAAGTAGACAGATGCGTGATGCTGCTTGCTCTTGATGTGGGAAACACCCAGACGGTGATCGGGCTTTTCGCATCGGCTGCCGTCTCGGGACAGAATCGGCCGGAAAGTGGCGACGAGCCAGTGGTCGCCAGTGCCCGCAGTGACTCGGCGAGGGGCGACTCGGGTGAACTGGCGGGCCTGCTCTACCACTGGCGTCTTGCAACCGTCGTCGAGCGCACTGCCGACGAGTACGCGCTCCTGATCACCGAGCTGCTCCGGCTGGTCGGGCTCGAGTTCACAACGCCGGCGGCTGGCGGTGTCGGCGGAATGGTCGTTTCGTCCTCGGTGCCGGAAGTGACTTCAGCGATCAGGGAGATGGCGCACCTCTGGTTCGACGTCCCACTTGTCGTGGTCGAGCCGGGGATCCGCACCGGGATGCCGATTCTCTACGACAACCCGAAAGACGTCGGAGCGGACCGTGTTGCCAATGCTGTCGGTGCCATCGACTTGTACGGCGGGCCGGCCATCGTCGTGGACATGGGCACGGCGACGACGTTCGACGCCGTCTCGGCTGCGGGCGAGTACCTCGGCGGTGCCATCACGCCCGGGATCGCGATCAGCATGGAGGCGCTCTTCGAACATGCCGCGGCGCTGCGCCGTGTCGAGCTTGTGGAGCCACGCAACGTGATCGGCAAGTCGACCGTCGAGTCGATCCAGTCCGGGGCCGTCTACGGCTACACGGGTCTCGTCGATGCGATGTGCCGCCGCATTGCCCACGAGCTCGGTCCGTCCGCGGTCATCGCGACCGGTGGGCTCGCCGGGCTCATCACTCCGCTGTCGGAGATGATCCAGCATCACGAGCCGTGGCTCACCTTGCATGGCCTTCGCCTGGTATTCGAGCGCAACATAGCGCGCGACGAGAGTGGGAGAGAGATGTGAGGGAGATCGGATACCGCTTCGAGACCACGTCGGGCGCAGGCGACGTGGCCCGCTCGTTTGCCCATCTTGCAACCGGCGAGGAGTCGGGCGTCACGGTCGCGACCGCCGGTCGGCTCATGCTGTCTCGGCCTCAGGGAAGGATTGCTTTTGCCGAGCTACGGGACTGGACGGGGGGCATCCAGTTGTTCGCACTTGCCGCCCTCACACCCGATTTCGAGGAGTTCTGCCGGCTGTCGCTCGGAGACTGGATCGGTGTGACGGGCGAGGTCGTCCGTACGCGACGAGGTGAGCTCTCGGTGAAGGTGGCTTCCTGGGAACTGCTCGCGCAGGCTCGTCGCGGCTTCGGTGACAAGTGGCACGGTGTCTCCGATCCCGATATCCGCTACCGCCAGCGCGAGCTCGACCTGTGGGCCAACGACGGGGTGCGCGACATATTTCTGTTGCGTTCCAAGGTGATCGCTTCGATCCGGCGCCGGCTCGGTGCCGCCGGCTTCGTCGAGGTCGAGACGCCGGTGTTGCACCCGATCCCCGGTGGCGCGGCGGCGCGGCCGTTCGTCACGCACTACAACGCACTTCACACCGACGTGTACCTCCGCATAGCGACGGAGCTCTACCTGAAACGGTGTGTCGTCGGCGGGATCGAGCGCGTGTTCGAGATCGGGCGAACCTTCCGCAACGAGGGGCTGTCGCCGCGCCACAACCCGGAGTTCACGATGCTCGAGCTCTACCAGGCCTATGGCGACTACACCGACATGATGCAGATCTTCGAGGACATCGTGGCAGGAACGGCTGAGGAGCTTCTTGGCACGACGGTGATCCCCTATCAGGGCCGAGACATCGATCTCACGCCGCCGTGGCGGCGGGCGACCCTCGTCGAGCTCATAGCGGAGCACGCCGGCGTCGAGGTCGACCTGTCGATGGGGAAGGAGCACCTGCAGCGCGTGGCGTCGAGCCTGGGAGTGCCGTTCGAGCCCTGGTACGGGCCCGGCAAGCTCATGCTGGAGATCTATGAGAAGACGACCGAGGCCGAGCTCTGGGGCCCGGTATTCGTGTGCGACTACCCCCAGGAGGTTTCGCCGCTTGCCCGCGCTCACCGCTCGAAACCCGGCTACGTGGAGCGCTTCGAGCCGATCGTGGCAGGCCGAGAGCTCGGCAACGCCTTCAGCGAGCTGACAGATCCCGACGACCAAAGAGCTCGTTTCGAGGAACAGGAGCGCGAGAGGGCACTTGGTGACGACGAGGCGATGGTGGTCGATCGGGACTACCTGCGGGCCCTCGAGCTCGGGTTGCCGCCGACCGGCGGTCTCGGGCTCGGGATCGACCGGCTCGTGATGCTTTACGCGGATGTCGCGAACATCAAGGAGGTCCTGCTGTTCCCGGCCCTTCGTCCCGAAGACAATTTGTCTGAGGCGCGCTCCACAGCATCCGGGGAGCCTGAAACCTGAGCAGCCGCCGGTTCTCAGCTCGGAGCGAGGACCCTCACAGTGGAGCCCTGCAGGTCATCGACGACGTTGTAGCCGAACTCGACCAGCGCTTTGGGTATGAGGCCGTCGCCCAGATGGGCGGCTGCTGCGGCGGCAGTCCTGGCGTATTCCCGGGCGATCTCGTGGGCAGCCGAAATGCCCGGCGATGCCGCGACGAGCGCCCGCGCCTCTTCTCGTTCGGCTTCGCCGAGCGGTTGGCCCAGCAGCTCGCGAAGCCTTGGACCGACGGCACGGTCGAGGAGCGCACGCTGCACCGGCAGGGTGTAGATGCCTTCGGCGAGATCCTGCCCGGGCGGCTTGCCGAGTTCGGCCTCGGTGGCGACGACGTCGAGGACATCGTCGCGGATCTGAAATACCATGCCGAAAGCCTCGCCGAAGGCCGACAGGTCGTCGATCTCGGACCGTTTGAGGCCGGCCGTGAGTGCACCGATCCGGCACGCAGTCGACATGAGTGCCGCGGTCTTGTCGGAGATGCAGCGAAGGTAGTCATCCTCGTCCCGCTCGATCTGGAACGCCGAACGTACCTCTGCCACTTGTCCCTGGCAGAGCCGGGCGAGCGTCGAGGCGAGCAACCCGGCGACTTCGGTGCCGAGCCCGGCTGCGATCTCTGCTGCCCGGGCCAGCAGGAAGTCACCGGCCACGATCGCCACGAGGTTGCCCCACCGGGCGTTAACGCTTTCGACGCTCCTGCGGCGGGTCGCCTCGTCCATGACATCGTCGTGGTAGAGCGATGCGAGGTGGACGAGTTCGACCGAGACCCCACCGAGCAGGATCTCCGTGGTGACGTCGTCGCTTTGCAAGTAGGAGGCGGCAATAGCAAGCGACGGCCTGAGACGTTTGCCGCCCGCTTGGATGAGGTGGCTCGCCACTTCGTTCAAGAAGGGGTCGTCGCCGCGCACCGAGTCCCGCAGGCACAACTCGAGGCGTGCGAGGTCATCCTCGCGGATCGGAAGGGCGAAAGGGTCCGGGCTGCTCACCAAGTCCGCCACCTTAGGCCAAAGGAGCACCGAACCGATAGCCAGGCGCCCACCCCATTATTCCGCAACACTGTAATCTTCCCCTATCAGGTGTCCAATTCGGACCGGTCGTTGGTCCGGCTTGTAGATCAGCTCCGGTTGGCCCGGATCACACCACTAAGGGTTGGGGGGCCGTAGTCCGATGTTAAGAGGGGGAGCTAGCTTCCGGCGCGGCGGGTTGTCGCGCACCAGACCGGTAGACTCTCCCCACAGAGAAGACCACAAGGGAGTCTGAGTTGTTCGAGCGATTTACCGATCGGGCACGCAGGGTACTGGTCCTGGCTCAGGAGGAAGCGCGCCTCTTGAACCACAGCTTCATCGGGACCGAGCACATCCTGCTCGGCCTCATACATGAGGGCGAAGGAGTTGCGGCCAAGGCGCTTGAGTCGCTTGGTATCTCGCTCGAGGCTGTGCGCGAAAAGGTCGAGGAGACGATTGGACCTGCGGGGTCGGCTCCGACGGGGTCCCCACCGTTCACGCCCCGCGCGAAGAAGGTGCTCGAGCTGTCCCTCCGCGAGGCGCTGCAACTCGGCCACAACTACATCGGGACAGAGCACATGTTGCTCGGCCTCGTCCGTGAGGGCGAGGGCGTCGCCGCCCAGGTCCTCGTCAGCCTCGGCGCCGACCTGACGCGAGTGCGACAGCAGGTCATCCAACTGCTCTCTGGCTACCAGGGGCGTGAGGGCGCGACAACCGCTCCCGGCGCTTCCAGCACCGATAGCCCCGCCGGGTCTCCGCTGCTCGACCAGTTCGGCCGCAATCTGACTCAGCTGGCGCGTGAGCACAAGCTCGATCCCGTCATCGGTCGCGACAGGGAGATCGAGCGGGTCATGCAGGTGCTCTCACGTCGCACCAAGAACAACCCGGTTCTCATCGGTGAGCCCGGTGTCGGCAAGACCGCCATCGTAGAGGGCCTGTCCCAGCAGATCGTGGATGACGACGTCCCCGACACTCTGAAGGGCAAGCAGCTCTACACCCTCGACCTGGGCGCATTGGTCGCCGGTAGCCGCTACCGCGGCGACTTCGAGGAGCGGCTCAAGAAGGTCCTGAAGGAGATCAGGACCCGCGGAGACATCATCCTGTTCATCGACGAGCTCCACACCCTGGTTGGTGCCGGTGCGGCAGAGGGTGCCATCGATGCCGCCTCGATCCTCAAGCCGATGCTCGCGCGGGGCGAGCTCCAAACCATCGGTGCGACGACGCTCGACGAGTACCGCAAGCACCTCGAGAAGGACGCGGCCCTCGAAAGGCGGTTCCAGCCGATCAAGGTCGAGGAGCCGACCTTGGCCCACACGATCGAGATCCTGAGAGGGCTTCGCGACAGGTACGAGAAGCACCACCAGGTTACGATCACCGACCAGGCCCTGGTCGCCGCAGCGAACCTCGCCGACCGCTACATCTCGGACAGGTTCCTCCCCGACAAGGCGATCGACCTCATCGACGAGGCCGGTTCGCGTCTTCGGATCCGCCGGATGTCCACTCCGCCCGAGCACCGCAAGATCGACGAGGAGCTGTCCAAGATCCGCCACGACAAGGACGCCGCCATCGGTCGGTCGAACTTCGAGGAGGCGAAGAAGCTCGCCGACAAGGAGAGCGACGCACTCGAACGCAAGGCTGCGCTGAGCGTCTCCTGGCGTTCCGCCGGTGAAGAGGTCTTCGACGTCGTCGACGAGGACGTGATTGCCGAGGTGCTTGCGAACTGGACTGGGATCCCGGTCTACAAGCTCACCGAGGAGGAGACTGCTCGTCTCCTGCGCCTTGAGGAGGATCTGCACAAGCGGGTCGTCGGACAGGAGGACGCGATCAACGCGCTGTCACGCGCGATCCGCCGTACCCGTGCCGGCCTCAAGGACCCCAAGCGTCCGAGCGGGTCGTTCATCTTCCTCGGACCGACCGGTGTCGGCAAGACCGAGTTGGCCAAAACGCTCGCCGAGCTGCTCTTCGGTGACGAGTCCTCGCTCATCCAGCTGGACATGAGCGAGTACATGGAAAAGCACACCGTGAGCCGTTTGGTCGGGTCACCTCCGGGCTACGTGGGCTACGAGGAGGGTGGCCAGCTCACCGAAGCCGTCCGGAGGAAGCCCTTCGCGGTGGTGCTGTTCGACGAGATCGAAAAGGCGCACCCCGACATCTTCAACACCCTCCTTCAGATCTTGGAGGATGGTCGTCTCACAGACGCCCAGGGGCGCTCGGTCGACTTCAAGAACACTGTGCTCATCATGACCTCGAACCTCGGGACCTCGGACCTGCGCAAGTTGTCGCTGGGGTTCCAGAAGTCGAGCGAGTCCGTGACCTACGAGCGGATGAAGCAGCGAGTTCAAGAGGCGCTCAAGAACCACTTCCGGCCGGAGTTCCTGAATCGGATCGACGAAGTCATCGTGTTCCACGAGCTGACCATGGACGAGGTCGTCGAGATCGTGGAGCTCCTCATCCGCCGGGTCCGCGACCAACTGGAAGGACAGGGCATAGGACTGGAGCTGACGCTCGCCGCCAAGCGGTTCGTCGCCGCGAGAGGCTACGCGCCTGAGCTTGGTGCCAGGCCGTTGCGCCGTTCCATCCAGCAGCTCGTGGAGGACCCGCTCTCGGAGAAGATCCTCTGGAAGGAATTCCGGGTTGGCGAGACGGTGATCGTCGACGAGGAGGATGGTGCGCTCGTCTTCCGCGCTATCGAGGGCTTCGAGCCGCCGGCGGTCGAGTTCGCGGGGGCCGGCGCCGACTCCTGAGCACCTCGCAGGTACCGGACCAGGGCCGCAAGACCCTCACGGGAGTGTGACACCCGACTCGTAACGTCGGACCATGACCCGACCGAAGTCGATCCACCGCTGCAGTGCATGCGGGCATGACTCGTCTCGCTGGTCGGGTCGCTGCCATGCCTGTGGCGAGTGGAACACTCTCGTGGAGCAGCTCGCGCCGGTGTCCGCCTCGGCACGGCCCTCACATCGGACTGCCGGGCTTCCTTTTTCGGGCGATCCCGGGTATGACGTCGCGCTATTGCCCCTCGGTTCGATCAGCCCGGAAGGCGCCGCTGCCGCGCCGACCGGAATTGGCGAGCTCGACAGGGTTCTCGGCGGCGGCCTTGTCGCCGGGTCGGTGACGGTTCTCGGTGGCGAGCCGGGCGTCGGCAAGTCCACGCTCGTCCTCCAGATACTGGCAAGCCTTGCGGCGCGAGGTAAGACCTCGCTCCTCGTGGCGGCGGAGGAGTCCGGCGAACAGGTCCGGTGCCGCGCCGCGCGACTTGGGGCTGCGGTCGAAGGCTGTTACCTGTTGGCGACGACCGACCTCGATGTCGCCATTGGCGCCGCGAGTCAGCTCGGGCCCGCGTTCATCGTCGTCGACTCGATCCAGGCGGTCTCCGATTCGGCATGCGGGTCCCAGGCAGGTTCACCCAGCCAGGTGCGCGAGTGCGCGGGCCGCCTCGTGCGCTACGCGAAGTCGTCGGGGGTCGCGACCTTGTTGGTGGGCCACGTGACCAAGGACGGTGGGCTCGCCGGGCCGCGAACTCTCGAGCACCTCGTCGACACGGTTCTGTCGTTCGACGGCGACCGTCACGAGTCGCTCCGCATGCTCTCGGCTTCGAAGCACCGCTACGGCTCGACCGGCGAGCTAGGGCTGTTCGAGATGACCGAGACCGGACTCACCGGAATCGTGGATCCGAGCGACATGTTGCTCAGGGACCGCCGCCGTGGCGTGCCGGGCAGCATCGCGGTGCCCGTGCTCGAGGGACGGAGACCACTCGTCATCGAGGTCCAAGGCCTTGTCGGGCCGACGACATCGGGAACCCCGAGGAGGGTGACTCAAGGTGTCCTCGGCGGTCGCCTCGCGCTGGTTCTCGCCGTGCTCGAGCGGAGGTGCCACCTGGCTCTAGCCGCATCGGACGTGTTCGTTTCCACCGTGGGCGGCCTGCGTGTGAGCGAGCCAGCCGCCGACCTTGGAATCGCGTTGGCCCTGGTCTCTGCGGTGACAGGGATCCCGATCGGAGACGAGGTAGTGGCGTGCGGTGAGGTCGGGCTCGCCGGCGAGCTTCGCCAAGTGCAGGGGATCGAGCGCCGCCTGGTCGAGGCGGCGAGGCTCGGATTCCGCCTTGCCGTTGTCCCGCAGTCCGCGCCCGAGGGACCGATGGATTTGGAGCTGCTCAGAGCAGGTACCCTGCTAGAGGCGGTTCGACTGTTGCTTGGTGTGGTTCCTGCCGCAAGATCGCGTTCTTGGAGCGAGCCTGGCGGCGGTCCCGAGTTGAGCGACGGCCGCGACGTCCGTACCCTGGTGAGGACCCCACCTTCCCTCGTTTCGTGAGGAGTTCCATTGTTTGATGTCGGGGACAAAGTTGTCTATCCCCATCACGGTGCCGCTGTTGTTGAGCGGCGAGAAATGCGAGAAGCCTTCGGCGAGAAGCGTGAGTACCTCGTACTCCGGCTCGCGTACGGCGATCTCACTCTCATGGTGCCGTCCGACAACACAGCTGAGGTTGGACTTCGAGAGGTGATCAACGATGAGGAGGTGGAGGAAGTCTTCGCTGTCCTTGGCAAGAAGGAGGCGAGGATGCCCACCAACTGGTCTCGTCGCTACAAGAACCACGTCGAGAAGCTCAAGTCTGGCGACATCTATCAGGTCGCAGAAGTGGTTCGGAACCTCTCGATCCGTGACAAGGACCGTGGTCTGTCCGCCGGCGAGAAGCGAATGTTGACGCGAGCGCGCCAGATCCTCGTTTCCGAGCTGACCTTCGCGATCGGCGTGAGCGAGGCCGAGGCGGAGGAGCGCCTCAACGCCGCTCTGCCATAGAGCAGGGCGTGCAAGCGACGCGTGGGCGTCGAGGTCTGGGTGATCGTTGTCGCCGCAGGTCAAGGACGGCGATTCGGTCAACCTAAGCAGTTCGCCGCTCTCGGCGGCCGGCCCGTGATCGAGTGGAGCCTCGACGCGTCGCGCTCGGTGGCCCGCGGCGTCGTGGCTGTGGTGCCGGAGTCGTTTCTCGGGCGTCCCGGGATCGGCAAGGGCGCCGACCGCGTGATCTCGGGAGGCCCTACTCGAGCCTCCTCGGTCCGCCGGGGCCTTGCGGCGGTTCCGGAGAACGCTGACGTCGTCGTCGTCCACGACGCCGCCCGGCCACTGGCCTCGCGCGAACTGTTCCGTGCCGTCGTCGACGCGGTCGTTGCTGGCGCCGACGGGGCCATTCCCGGCCTCGCGGTCTCGGACACCGTCAAGCGTGTTCTCGGTGGCCGCGTCGTGGAGACTCTCGACAGGAGCGAACTGGTGGCTGTGCAGACGCCGCAGGCCTTCCGTGCCGAGGCTCTACGGCGAGCGCATGCCGACGCACCGGAGGCGACAGACGACGCCGGTCTTCTCGAGGCTCTCGGTTTGAGCGTCGTGGTCGTCCCCGGCGAGTACCACAACTTGAAGCTGACATCACCCGACGACCTCGCGACGGCAGAGAAGTGGAGCAACCGGTGACCAAGTTACGAGTGGGGATCGGTTTCGATCAGCATCCCTTCGCAGACGGCCCTGATCGTGACAAGGTGCTGGTCTTAGGCGGGGTCCGTTTCGACGCTGCTCAAGGTCTGCAGGGTCACAGCGATGCCGACGTCGTGGCACACGCGGTCGCAGACGCCATGCTCGGTGCCGCTGGACTCGGCGATATCGGCGCCCACTTTCCCGATACCGAGCCGCGTTGGGCCGGTGCTGACAGCATCGCGATCCTGGCTCAGGTGACCTCGCTCGTGGCGGCTGGCGGGCTGCGGCTGGTCAACGCGGACTGCACGGTGATCTGCGAGATTCCGCGGATCGACCGAGCGCGTGAGATCATGATGGAACGGCTCAGCGCGGCGGCGGCAGGTCCCGTGCACGTTAAGGCGACCCGACCCGAAGGGCTCGGGAGCCTGGGGCGCGTCGAGGGCATTGCCTGCCTCGCCACTGCGCTACTCGAGGAGATCGGTTTGTAATGCCAGAGAGCAACAGGGGAGACGGCGCGCACCGCGCGCCTCGCAGTCCCGGTGGACGTGCCGCGAACGGCCGCGCAGCGGGAACGAGTCGCGCCGGCGGGCGAGAATCTGGTGGGACGCGGGCCGGTGGCGGACGCGCCGGCTCTGCTGGCTCGGGCGGCTCCGGAGACCGTTTCGGCGGCTCAGCGGGGCCGCGGGGCACCGGCTATGACGGAGGTCGTGGCAGGGCCGGTGGCGATGCCGCCAGTTCGGGATCCGGCTACCGGGGTTCGGGATCCGGCTATCGCGCTTCAGGTACCGGCAGCACGGGTCGTGGAGCGGGCGCCAGTACTTCCGGTACCGGCTACCGCGGCGCGGGTGGTGGATACAGAGGTTCGAGCTCAGGTGGCTCCTACCGTGGGGCGACCCGAAGTTCAGGTGTCGGCAGCTCGTACCGAGGTGCGGGCGTTCCAACCTCGTCTTCGGCCGGCAGGGATGCCGATTCGGGCGGTTCTCGCTATCGCGCCACTAAGCCTGCGACTGACGGGGGAGCGGCTCCAAGTCGCAAGCCGCAGGCGTTCAGGTCCTCGCCGTCGCGAGGCGGCGGTCGCGGGTCTTCGAACGGAGGCTGGGACCGTCCTGCGCCTAGACGTGACGGCCCGGCTGCATCAAGGAGAGACGCTTTTGGAGCTGGACGAGAGGCCGAAGCGGAAGACCCCTCCGATTCCGGACCTGTCCCGAGCTCGATTGGCCGGGCAGCCACGACCGGTCGCAACCTCTGGCCGAGGCCACCCCGAGCTCCGCGGTCCGAGCCGTCTTCAGGCGCGCGGGATCGGTTCACTGGCCGGGGCCAGGCGTTTCGGGGCCCTTCAGGCGCCACGCGCACAGATGCCGGTCGTGGGTCGTCCGTCGCAGGCGGCTACCAGCGGCCATTGCCAACCCGGAGAAGCCCGGGCGGACCCAGCAAGCCTTTCGGGCGGGGCGGGCGTTCTGCTGAACCAGCTGGTGGGCGAGGTTCCTCGAAGGTCCGGCGTGAGCTCGGCGGCGACCAGGTCGAGGGCCGACAGGCGGTGAGGGAACTGCTCGCCACCCGCGGGCGAGCTGTGCACGAAGTCTGGATGATGGAGGGTTCGGACCCTGCCGCGATCCTCCGGGAGATCCAGACGTTGGCACGGGCCAACCACGTTCCGGTGCGACTTGTCAGCCAGCGCCAGATCCAACAGGTCCAGGGCTCTGAAGCGCCGCAAGGTGTGATCGCCTTTGCCGAGCCCTTGGTCGAGGCCGACCTGTCTGACCTGGTGGGCCTGTTGTTCGGCGATGTCCAGGCCGTCAGCCCACTCGCCCGCGTAGACGACGGGCCAACAGGCCTCGAGCCTGCTCTTCCCGATACCGAGCCAGCCGACGACGAACCTGTTGGCGGCGAGCCGCAGGACGTCGAGCCGCTGCTCGCCGAGGTCGAGGACGACGAACCGGACGAGGTCGCCGAATCCGAGGCGTTGATCGAAGGCGCCAGCCAGGACAAGCAGCGGCGGGGATCAGAGGCGGGGAAGACGACGTTTCTCGTCGTGGTCGATGGCGTCACCGATCCACAGAATCTGGGCGCCCTCTTACGGAGTGCCGAATGCGCCGGTGTGACCGGGTTCGTGCTGCCTCGCCATCGGAGCGCGCATGTGACACCGACGGTCACCAAGGTCGCAGCCGGCGCGATCGAGCATGTCAGCATCGCCGTCGTTCCCGGTGTGCCAGGAGCTCTTCAGGAGCTGGAGCGACTCGGAGTCTGGACGGTCGGTCTTGACGAGCGTGGGTCCGAGACGGTGTTCAACCTCCCGCTCGGAGACCGGCCGATAGCGCTCGTGATCGGGGCCGAGGGACGAGGCCTCGCTCCGCTCTCGCGTCAACGCTGCGATGTGCTCGCGCGGATCCCGTTGCACGGTTCCATCGACTCGCTGAACGTCTCGGCGGCCGGTGCCGTGGCCATGTTCGAGGTCGCACGCCAGCGGTCCACCCAACATCGGTAGGCCACCATCGCCGCAGCGGACAAGTGAACGGTTCCAGTCGACGGCGACAGCCAGCTCTACCTAGCCCGCCTGCTGACCACCTCAGGACGGGATCTCCGGCCCTCTCATCTGTGGCCTACCGGTCGGCCATGGGCACGAAGTCGCGATGGCGGTGCCCAACATAGAGCTGCCTTGGTCGGGCGATCTTGGTGTTGTGCTCGAGCATTTCGACCCAGTGAGCCACCCATCCTGCGACACGCGGAACCGCGAACAACACAGGGAACATCTCGACCGGGAATCCCATCGCCTGGTAGATGAGCCCCGAATAGAAGTCCACATTCGGGTACAGCTTGCGGGAAATGAAGTACTCGTCCGCGAGGGCGACCTCTTCGAGCCCGAGCGCTACATCGAGAAGCGGGTTCTTGCCTGTGACCTCGAAGACGTCGTAGGCGATCTCTCGGATGATCTTCGCCCTCGGGTCGTAGTTCTTGTATACGCGATGTCCGAATCCCTGCAGGCGGCCGTGGCCCTCCTTGACCGAGCGGATGAAGTCCGGAACGTTCCCGAGGCACCCGATCTCGGTGAGCATCCGGATGACGGCCTCGTTCGCACCGCCGTGGAGCGGGCCGTAAAGGGCAGCGCAAGCTGCCGCACAAGATGAGTAGGGGTCGACCTGTGACGAGGCGACGACGCGGAGCGCAGCAGTCGAGCAGTTCTGTTCGTGGTCCGCATGCAGGATGAAGAGCGCGTCCATCGCCCGTACCAAGACGGGGTCAGCGTCGAAATGGGATTCCGGGGTCTTCAAGACCATCGACAGGAAGTTGGACGGGAAGTCGTGGGAATTGTCGGGATAGACGAAGGGCATGCCGACGCTGTAACGGTGCGCCGCGGCGGCGAGGGTCGGCATCTTTGCGATGAGTCGGATGATCTGCTTGTGACGGACCTCCGGATCGAAGATGTTCTTCGCATCGGGGTAGTACGTGGACAGCGCTGCGATCGCCGAGACGAGGATCCCCATCGGGTGAGCGTCGTAATGGAAACCTTCGAGGAACCTCTTGCGCATGCTCTCGTGTATGAACGTGTGGTAGGTGATCTCCTGGATCCACTTCGCGGCTTGCTCGGCGGTCGGAAGCTCGCCATGGAGCAGGAGGTAAGCGACCTCGAGGTAGGTCGACTGCTTCGTCAGTTGCTCGATCGGGTAACCGCGGTACTCGAGGACTCCGTTGTCGCCGTCCACGTAAGTGATCGCGCTCTCAGCTGAAGCCGTGGTCATGAACGCGGGGTCGTAGAACCAGACGCCGGGAAGGAGCTTGCTCCATTGGTCTGCCGCGACCCCGCCGTCGACAATTGGGATCTCGATCGACTGACCGTTGCGGTTGTCTGTGATCGTCACGCTTTCCACCACGACCTCCACCTCCGTTCGGCTCGATGCCAGGCTGACGTCGTTGGCGCCCGGTCTTGCTGTTGACGCTCCTACCGCGTTGCCACATCCTATGGCCCGCGCCGCTCGGCGCCGACCCCGCGCGGGTGCTCAACGGGTACCCGGTGGTGTCTCACCTGGGCCGTCCGACGGTACCTGTCCGTGGCCGACAGGTAACATGCCGCGCGGCGCCTCAGGGGCTGACGAGAGCCCGCAGGCGCCGGGAGACCTCTGTCAGGGGAGTTCGTTGATTGCACAGCAGACGCGACTATGGCCTTCGGCGTGAGCGCCGCCGCTGCCCTTTTCACAACGACGATCCTCTCTTGTGTGCACCTTCCAGGCTGGTGGTGATGACCGAGCCTTCGCTTCGGGAGCTCTACGAGGACCCTGGAACTCCACTTAGCTCAGGATTGGAGCGGGCCCAGATCCAGGCGACGATGCTTGCCGGGATTGCTTCCTCGTCACCGCGACCTCTTGTGGCAGTGGATGTCGGGTGTGGAGACGGCATGGCCACGGCACTGGCCGCGGCCCGCTGCGAACAGACGCCGGGAGCGGACATCACCATCATCGGCCTCGACTGGTCGAGTGCCGCTCTCGAGGGTGCCCGGCGCCGTGGCGTACTCGTAGTTCGCGCAGCTATAGACAGCCCGGGCCTGCCTCTGGCTTCCGCCAGCGTGGACGTGGTCATCATGAGTGAGCTGATCGAGCACTTGGTCGACACAGACGCCGCGCTCGCAGAAGTGGGCAGAGTGCTCGTTCCTGGCGGGAGGTTGCTGTTGTCGACGCCAAATCTGGCGGCCTGGTACAACCGTGTCCTTCTCGTGTTAGGGATTCAGCCGCTCTTCACCGAAGTGAGCCTGCGTGGCATCTACGGCCGGCCAGGCCGTGTCGTGGTGGGGCACCTCCGGATCTTCACCCGCCGCGCGCTCGAGGAGATCCTCGCTTCCGCCGGTTTCGTCGGGATCGACATCGCTGGTGCGCCGTATCATGACGTCCCGCGGCCTTTTCGCCCGCTTGACCGCTTGCTCTGCCGCATACCCGGCCTCTCGTCCATCCTTCTCGCTTCTGCACGACGGCCGACATGAGCCTGGAAGCCCATACCTCGGCCGGGATCGCTATCGCAGCGATGTCGGCGGTGCTGACCGGCGCCGGCACTGTCGTGGAGAAGGTCGCTCTCGAGCGCCTGCCCGAGATTCACGCCCGGCATTTCTGGATGATGCTCCGCACTCTGTGCGCCTCGCCGCAGTGGCTTTGGGGCTGCGCCTGTTTGCTGGGAGGACTCGTCTGTCAGGGCCTCGCGCTGTCGCTGGCACCGATTTCGGTCGCTCAGCCGATCTTCGCGTCGGGGATCGTCCTCTTGCTCGTGTTGTCACATTTCGTTCTGCACGATCGCCTTCGGCCGGTGGAGTGGTCCGCTCTCGCGACCATCGTGATCGCCCTGGTCCTGCTCGGTCTTTCTATAGACACGCGCGTAGACCACGCAGGCGGCCCGGTGCGCCTTGCCTACCTCCTGTTCGCCGCGATTCCGACCTCTGCGGTCGGCCTCGCAGTCTTTGTGATGGCGGACCGGGCCCAGAGATCGCGGCGCAGGGTCAGACAGTTGCGAGGCCCACTGTTCGGCGTGGCTGCCGGTCTTCTGTACGGCGTGGCCGGGCTGGGACTCAAGTCGGCGGCGACATTCGTCCAGCACTGGGGGCTCATCGGCTCGATACCCCACCTTTTGGCTTCGCCTGATCTTTACGTGCTTGCCGTCACCATGGCGACGGGCCTGGTGCTGTTCCAGACCGGTTTGCAACGCTGCTCGGCAGCGGTCGTCTCACCGGTGAACATCGTCACGTCCACCACTTATGTCATAGCGGTCGGGACTGTCCTGTTCAACGAGCACCTCCCGACCTCTGCCGGTCCCCTGGCCCTGCGGATCGCGGGCTTTGCCGGCGTCGTCGTCGGGCTTGTCACCCTGGCCATTGCGGGTGGGATGGGCGACACGAGCGCCGTCGGCGACAAGGTGGGCGGTGGAAGCGTTACATCAGACGAAAAGGTCGATCAGCTCAAGTTCAGCCGGTAGACGTTCGTCTCCCGCCTTTGGAAACCGGCCCGCGCGTAGAGACGGTTCGCGGCTTCGCGTGAAGAGCGAGACGTCAAATTGACATGTACGGCACCCCACTCGCGAGCGAGGCTGACGGCTTCGGAGACCAGCGCCGCTCCGACACCATGGCCCCGGGCAGACTCATCGACGACGACGTCCTCGATGACGGCGTGCAGTCCGGACGGGATGCGGTACACGACAAGGGTGGTCATGCCGACGACCTTGTCGGAAGGAGCGAGCCGAGCGACCAGGAGCATGCTGGAGGGAGATGCCACGATCTCTTCGAGATCGGTGCGCCGGGGCGATGCAGAGGTCGAGGACAGTTGCGGCATCAGGCGGGCCACGGCCTCGGCGAGATCTTCGGTCATCTTTGAGACGCGATCGACCAGGACGGTATTTGCCTGCATGCGGGCGAGTGTACCCAGACGCTCGGCGGCCGCTGATCCTGCTTCGACGAGGCTGGCGTCCTCGGTCTCGCCTCGGCGCCAGATGGGCCAGCGGGGCCAGTCGAAGAGAACCTCCACCGAGTCGCCCCGAATGGCGGCGAAAGCGTGCTCGCTCCACACGCCCGCGTTGGCCAGCGGCGAAGGAAGCGAGTTCTCGCTGAACCACCCGACATTGGAGCACTCGAGCGGGTGCGCCTTGAGGGTCCCGCCCACCGGCCGCATGTGGAACACGAGCGAGTAGAGGGGCACCTGGGTGAAGCCGAGCCGCAGGCCGTCGAGGACCATTACCAGGCGCACCGGTTCGACGTCGATGCCTGTCTCCTCGAGGACCTCTTTGACCGCGACCTCTGCCGGCGAGTAGCCCACGTCGGCCCAACCCGTCGGATAGAGCCAGGCTCCGGAGTCAGCCCGCTGCACGAGCAGGATCTGGCCCTCGTTGTTGCCGACGATGGCCCCGATCGCAACCTTCGGTGTCACGTAACCGGCGACGCCCTGGCGAACGTCCTCCATCCACTCGGAGACCAAGTCGTCAGCGTCGCTTGAGGCCACCGGTTGGCCGTCATTGGCGAGCGCCGCTGCGGCAGCGGCGCGGACGTCGCCGGCAACTTTCAGGATCTCCTCGTAGCGCTCCTGTTCGTAGAGGTTCTTGGTGAAAGCAAGACCCGTCCGGGCTACGGCGGCGAGCGTCTCACCCCACCGGACGAGGTCTCGAGTCGACACCGGCAATTCAGCCACAGGCCCGACCCTAATGCCGCCGCCCGGCCGGGGAATACCGCGGCCATCTGTGCGCGATCATGACCTATGTGAGTGTCAAGCAGGACTGCCGGCACTACGTCATGCGGAGCGTACGCTCCGATGAGCGCACCGAACGCTGCCGGCTCGGTGCTGCTGAGCTGGTCCCTTTTGCATGCCCGGACAGCTGCGTGTTCTACGAGCCTCGCCAGATTGCCACCGGCGGCTGGCAGGTTCGTCCCCGGGGCAACGAGGACCCGCCCACGACCAGGCGCTAACGCCGGCCAAGCCCCCGCACGAGGAGCCGGATTGTCACCCCCGGTGGGTTAGCCCAAGTTAGCCGGGGGCTAGCCCGGGGCTAGCCCCAATACCGTTTCCTTAAGCTCCGTGGATCACCACGGCTTGCTCCGAGCGCCTCGTCGGCTGAGGCCAGTTGCGGTGGTCCGACCGCTTCACGCCGAAGTTCGACATCTTCCGCTTCACCACCCGGGGATTGGCGCGCAGACGGCGGGGACCGAGGCGCTCGAAGAGGATCTCGCTTGCAGCCTTCGCATGCGCGGCGTCAAGATCCTGAGGGGGGAAAACCCGGGTGGGACGCCGTCGTCCGGCGCGCCGCCCGGAGGCTGCGGGTGAAGCTGAGCCGGTCCGGGTCCTCGCCGGCATCTGTGGCGACGGTGTGCATCAGCCACCGGATCGCGTAGTGCAAACAGAGGTAGCCGTAGAGCTCCTGGGTGACGCCGTCGGGCGCCTTCGAGCGGAGCACGACACGCGGTCCGCGCTGGTGGGTCTTCAGCTCGCCGAGCGTCGTCTCGAACTCCCAGCGCTCGGCGTAGAGCGCGGCGAGCTCGCCCGCAGGGGCACGGGCGGGGTCGGTGATCGTGGTGATGAGCCGGTAGCGCTCCTCGGCGTTGTTGCGCCCGGGGTCGTCGAGGCCGTACTCGACGACCCGCACGACGACGTCGCTGCGGCGCCGATGGTTGTTCACCACCTCGTGGAGCACCGAGAGATACGAGCCGTCGCCGAGGCGCTCGACAACGGGAAGCACGTGGTTCAACTTCGTCCGCCACAACAGGTCGGCACCAGTGGCCCGGGCCTCGTTCCACAGCTTGAAGCTGTAGAAGTTGCGGTCCGCGAGCACGAGCATGCCGGCGCGCATCGCGCGGAGCAGCCCACGGGCGAGCGTCGTCTCTCCCGAGCTGAGCGGCCCGGGGCTCGCGGCGACAAGCGCATGGGTGCCGCTCTCCGCGAGCGCGACGACGCGCACCTGGGGGAACGCGCCGCGACCCTCGCCCCGTCCGCTGCCGGGGCGCCCGAAGCGTTCCTCGTTCTCCGGGGTGTCCGCGAGGTCGAGGCTCGTGCCATCGACGCTCATGAGGCGCCAGGCACGGTAGAAGGCGCCTTTGGTCGCCTCAGCCGCGAGCGGTTGCGCCACTGCCGTGAACAACGCCTCGAGCGGCTCTGGGCCGAGGCGCGCCCGTGCCTTGTAGAGCGATGCCTTCGTCGGGACGTTCCAGCTCTTCTCCCACTCCGACGCCCACGAGAGCCCCTCGACGAGATTCCGCATCACCTCCTCGTAAGAGGCGTCGGAGAACAGTGCCAAACCGAGCACGTAGTAGACGACAACGCGCGCCGGCAGCAGGCGGTGGCGCACCTCCTTCCGGCCCGCCTCGGCGACCACGCGGTCGACGAGTTCGGGTGGGAAGACCCGCGTCAGCACGCCGATCGAAATGTGGTCGGAGAGCCGCTGGTTCGTCTCCGGTTTTACCCATCCGGACCGAGGCATAGGCCCAGAATAACACCCGTGTAGTCTTAAGGAAACGGTATTGGGGCTAGCCCGGGGTTAGCCCTCCAGGACGTCGCCCAGGCGGTCGACGCTGACGCCGACCTCCTCGAGCCACGCCACGGCGCCTTCGATCGCTTCAGGGGCACCGGCGAGCTCGCATATGATCCAGCCTTGGTGGGCCTCGACGCTCGCTCTGCGAATATTCGGCTCAACGTCGAAGCGGCGGACCAGCTGTGCCACCACCGGCTCGCGAACCAGCTCCTCGGGGAATGTGAGACGGACTCGGGTTTTCATCGGCGAACCTCCGTCGAATCTGCGGCCGCACGGGAAAGGTTGCCCGAACGCAGACCCTCGAGATCGAGGGTGACGTAGCGGTACCCGGCGGCACGGACCGCTGCGACGATCTGGTCACGAATGTAGACCGCACGATCGAGGTCTTCGAGAGGTAGCTCGATTCGGGCGAGATCGCCGTAATGGCGGACCCTCAGGGCGTCGAATCCGAGCCGCCGCAGGGACGACTCTGCAGACGCGACCCGGTCCAGGATCCCAAGCGTGACCGGGGTGCCGTGCGGCAGCCTCGATGCTAGGCACGCAGCTGCAGGGCGGTCCCAGGTGCTCAGTCCGAGCGCCTGGGACACATTGCGGACCGTCGCTTTGTCCAGACCCGCCTGGACGAGAGGAAACACCGCACCGCGCTCAGCGCTCGCCTTCTGTCCCGGCCTGTGGTCGTTGAGGTCGTCGAGATTGACTCCCAGAACAACCGTTGCCCGTTCGGTCTCGGCCAACGGCACCAGGACGTCCATCAACTCGCGTTTGCAGTGGTAGCAGCGGTCGAGGTCGTTGCGCACATAGTCGGGGTCGTCGAGCTCGTTTGTCTTGACAGCCACCCAGCGCAAGCCCCACTCGTCTGCGATCCGAGAGCAGTGCGCCAGGTCCTCCGGAGCGAGAGACGGAGAAACCGCGGTAGCGCAGAGCACCTGTCCTGCTCCGAGGAGCCTCGTGGCGACAGCTGCGACCAACGCCGAGTCGGCGCCGCCGGAGAAGGCGACGACGACTCGCCCGATACGTTCAACCACGGCCTGTAATCGGGCGAGTGCGCTGTTTTCCAGTCCTGCCGGATCGTCCGGCGTTTCAGCGGATGCCGACGCCACTTAGGACCTCCGCCGGCTCTCCGATGATCCCGGTGTAGAAGGGGCCGAACTCCGCGAAGCGCGTAGAGGCTTCGTCAAAGCGCATGGCGTAAACGCACTCCTTGAGGTCGTCGGGGTGCACTCCGAAAAGCGTTACCCCCCACTCCCAGTCGTCCAGTCCGGCAGAGCCCGTCACGAGCTGGAGCACCCGACCGCGGAATTCGCGACCTGCCGCCCCGTGTCCTCTCATGAGCTCCATCCGGTCCTCGAAGCTCAGCGCATACCAGTTCTCGGCCCCCGGGGCACGGCGCTTGGACATCGGATAGAAGCACATGGCCGGCTTGCCGTCTGGTGGGAGCGTCGGGTACAGACGGGCCTGTTTCATCTCCTCGGGCACCCCGGCGGCGTACTCGGACACCTCGGTCAGCGACACGTAGGAGTCGGCGACGTCCAGGCCACCGGTCTGCAACTCGGTTTGCAGCCGGCGCAGCCTCTTAAGGTCCGGGCCGAGGCCCAGAACGCAGACGTCGGCCTTGTGCCCCAGCATCGCCGCAGTCACAACTTGGTAACCGTCCTTGCGCGCAGCATCGATCGCATGGATAAGTGAGCGGACCTCGGCGCCGGGCCTCGGTTTGCAGAACAGGTGCAGTACGCCCCACCCGGTCCTCGGGCTGACCGGCGAGTTGTCGAGCACAGGGAGTTCGAAAGCCACGGCTGGGAGTCTACGGATCGCCCGAGAATCCGGCTCCGGTCCCCTTCTGACGGGAGTCCTCTGGAGAGCCTGCGAACCTGCCCCGAACGCGTCACCAGGGACGCCCTGGGGCGTCCCTGGTGATCGTGGGTTCAGCTAACCCGTGGCCTTCGGATCAGTAGTCCTCCATGCCGCCGCCGGGAGGCGAGGCGGGAGCCTTCTCCTCAGGCTTGTCCACAACGACCGCCTCGGTCGTGAGGAACAGGGCTGCGATCGAGGCCGCGTTCTGCAGGGCGGACCGGGTCACCTTGGCGGCGTCGATCACGCCGGCCTTGAACAGGTCCTCGTAAACGCCGGTCTGTGCATTCAGGCCGTGGGCGCCCTTCAGGCTCTTGACCTTCTCGACCACGACACCGCCTTCGAGACCTGCGTTGACCGCGATCTGCTTCAGCGGCTCCTCGACAGAGCGGGCCACGATCCTGGCACCTGTCGCTTCGTCGTCGTCCAGCTTCTCGGCCGCGTCCAGGATGGCCTGCTGCGAGCGGAGCAGCGCCACACCTCCACCTGGGACGACGCCCTCTTCGATGGCAGCTTTGGTCGTCGAAACGGCGTCCTCGATGCGGTGCTTCTTTTCCTTGAGCTCGACCTCTGTCGCCGCACCTACCTTGATGACCGCGACCCCGCCGGAGAGCTTCGCCAAGCGCTCCTGCAGCTTCTCCCGGTCATAGTCGGAGTCGGTGTTCTCGATCTCGGTCTTGATCTGGCTGATCCGGCCCTTGATGTCGGCGTCGTCACCGGCACCTTCCACGACCGTCGTCTCGTCCTTGGTGACCACGATCTTGCGGGCCCGGCCGAGCAGGTCCAGGGCCACGTTATCGAGCTTGAGCCCGACCTCTTCAGTTATGACCTGGCCGCCGGTCAGGATCGCGATGTCCTGAAGCATGGCCTTGCGGCGCTCGCCAAAGCCCGGAGCCTTCACGGCGGTGCTGCGGAACGTGCCGCGGATCTTGTTCACGACAAGGGTGGCAAGTGCCTCACCCTCGACGTCCTCGGCGATGATCATGAGGGGCTTGCCCGTCTGCATGACCTTCTCGAGTACCGGGAGCAGGTCGCGGACCGCCGAAATCTTCGAGCCCACGAGCAGGATGTACGGGTCCTCGAGGACGGCCTCCATACGGTCGGTATCGGTGACGAAGTACGGAGAGATGTAGCCCTTGTCGAACCGCATGCCTTCGACCAGCTCCATCTCCATGCCGAAGGTCTGCGACTCTTCGACGGTGATGACGCCGTCCTTGCCGACCTTGTCGATGGCCTCGGCGATCATCGAGCCGATCTCGTCGTCGGCAGAGGAGATGGACGCGACCTGAGCGATCTGGTCCTTCGCGTCGATCTCCTTTGAGAGCTGCTTCAGCCGTGCGACGGCCGTCTCGACGCCCACCTCGATGCCACGCTTGAGCGACATCGGGTTCGCGCCGGCAGCGACGTTGCGCAGGCCCTCACGGACCATGGCGCCGGCGAGAACAGTCGCGGTCGTCGTTCCGTCACCGGCGACGTCGTCGGTCTTCTTCGCCACTTCCTTGACGAGGTCTGCTCCGACCTTTTCCCACGGGTCTTCGAGATCGATCTCCTTTGCGATGGAGACGCCGTCGTTCGTGATCGTCGGAGCGCCCCACTTCTTCTCCAGCACGACGTTGCGACCCTTCGGGCCAAGCGTCACCTTCACGGCGTCAACGAGCTGGTTCATGCCATTCTCGAGGGCCCGGCGGGCCTGCTCGTCGAAGGCGATCAACTTCGGCATTTTGGGGATGTCCTCCTTGGGCTGAACGGATCCATAACCGTTAGCACTCTCATGGTTCGAGTGCTAATAGCAAACCACGCCAGAGGCGGCCGCGCAACTGCGCCCCTGAGTCGCCAGGTCGGGGCCCTCAACGTCGAGGGGCTGTGAGCACCCCTGCGCTTGGGTCAGCCGCCGGCGACCGCAGGGATGATTGACAAGGTGGTGCCGACGGGGAGCGCCGTGTCGAGGCCTTGGAGGAAGCGGACGTCCTCGTCTGCGACGAACAAGTTCACGAAGCGCCGCAGCGTGCCCTGCTCGTCGAGCAGACGTGACCTCATCCCCGGATGTTCGCGTTCGAGCACGTCAATGGCCTCGCGCACAGTCAGGGCTTCCACTTCGAGCTCACCTGCACCCGCGGTCAGCGGCCTGAGCTGGGTGGGGATGCGAACCGTCACGCTCATCGTTTCGCCGCCCTCAGGTTCCCGTCACGACCGAGCAGGTCGGCGACAGCTTGGAGTGTCGGCGGGATCGTTGCCGACGGCCCGACATGACCGGCGAGTGCCTCGACGGTCTTGAGGCCGTTGCCGGTGATATAGATGACGACGCTCTCATCGGCTCGCACAATACCGGCGCTGGCCAGTTTGACGAGCGTCGCCACCGTGACGCCGCCCGCGGTCTCGGCAAAGATCCCCTCCGTGCGTGCGAGCAGGCGGATCCCGTCGATGATCTCCGCGTCGGTGACAGCGGCGATCGCACCGCCACTGCGACGAACTACCTCGAGGGCGTACCAGCCGTCCGCCGGGTTGCCAATTGCGAGCGACTTCGCGATCGTCGCGGGCTTGACAGGCCGCACATGGTCGGCTCCCTCAGCGAAGGCGGTCGCAACGGGCGAGCAACCCTCGGCCTGCGCACCGGAGATCCGGACCTCGCGCTCAAACTCGACGAGGCCGAGCTCTGTGAGCTCACGAAACCCCTTGTCGATCTTGGTGAGCTGGCTTCCCGACGCGATCGGGACCACGACATGGTCGGGGAGCCGCCAACCGAGCTGCTCGGCGACCTCGAAGGCCAACGTCTTCGAACCTTCGGCGTAGTAGGGCCGGATGTTGACGTTCACGAAAGCCCAGGACGCGAACTCGCTGGCCAACTCCGCGCAAAGCCGGTTCACATCGTCGTAGCTGCCGTCGACAGCGACGAGGTGCCCACCGAAGACGGCGGTGGTGATGAGCTTCACCTCCTCGAGGTCATGCGGCACGAACACGAACGACTCCATGCCCACCCGGGCGGCGTGCGCGGCGACCGAGTTCGCCAGGTTGCCGGTGGACGCACACGCCGCGATGCTGAACCCGAGCTCACGGGCCTTGGTGAGCGCTACGCCGACGACCCGGTCCTTGAACGAGCCCGTCGGGTTGCGAGTGTCGTCCTTCACCCAGAGCTCGCCGAGACCGATCTCGGCCGCCAGGCGGTCGGCGCGCACGAGCGGCGTGAACCCGGTTCCGAGGTCGACCGGCGACTCGGCCGATACGGGAAGCAGGTCCGCGTAGCGCCACATGCTGAGCGGCCCCGCCGCGATCGTCTCGCGGGTGATTGTTCCGTGCTGCGCCTTGTGGTCGTAGGCGACCTCGAGCGGCCCGAAACAGAACTCGCAGACGTGGATCGCCTCGGCCGCGTACATGTGCGCGCACTCCCGACAGCGGAGCCCAAGGACATGACCCACAGAACCCTCCTCATCGTTCGGGCATTGGCACCTGGCACAGCCCTCAGGGCTCTTGCTGGTTGTCGCGGCTTTCTTCGGGCCCGATCCCTCGGCCGCTCTGGATGATTGGCCACAAGTGTGGACGACATCCGGCCCCACGTCAAAGGTTGCTCGCCAGCGCCGAGGCTTGCCCGACTGTGTGAAAGCCGTCGGTATCCCAGGCCCTAACCTGGCGTAGCGACGATGGCTACCGTTCCCGACGTTACGATGCCGATTGCCTCCTACCACCACGCCGACTTCCCTGTTGGCGAACTGCGAACGCTGAAGAAGGAAGTGCAGATCTCTGTCTGCATCCCCGCCCGGAACGAGGAAGCAACCATCGGAGCGATCGTCGAGACCGTGCGCCGCGATCTCGTCGAGGGCGCCGGGCTCGTCGACGACCTGCTCGTGGTCGACGACCGTTCCCACGACGCGACCGCCGTGGTTGCCTTCGCAGCAGGGGCCCGGGTCGTCTCGGTACCGACGTCAGAGCCCTCGACGGAACCCGGGGTCGGCAAGGGCGAGGCGATGCGCCGGGGACTCGCCGCGAGCAACGGCGACATCGTCGTGTTCCTGGACGGGGATGTGGAGAACTTCGGGATGCACTTCGTGACGGGCCTTCTCGGCCCGATTCTCGCCTTCCCCCACATCGTCCTGGTGAAGGCGTGTTACCGCCGACCGTTCGGTGAGTGCCCGACCGGTGGCGGGCGGGTCACCGAGCTCGTGGCGCGGCCGCTCGTGTTGTTGTTGTTCCCCGAGCTCTCAGGAGTGGTCCAGCCACTCGCGGGTGAGGTGGCGGTGCGGCGACGGGCTCTTGAACAGATCGAGCTCGCCGACGGCTACGGAGTCGAGCTCGGGATGCTGATCGACCTGTCACGCCGTTATGGCGCGGGGTCGATCGCCCAGGTCGACCTCGACGTTCGCGCGCATCGCAACCGGCCGCTTCACGAGCTTGCCCCTCAGGCGCGTGACGTGCTGGACGTCGCACTGCGGCGCGCAGGGCTCCGGGTCGCATGACCGGGTTCAGCCTCGTCGTCGTCTCCAACCGGGGACCTTTCACCCTCGTGGACGGTCCCGACGGGAGAGTCGAGTTCCGACCGGCCGCTGGGGGTGTGGCGCCCAGCCTGACCGCCGCACTGGGTGAGGAGTCGGCGACGTCGGGCAGCGCGGCACTCTGGGTCGCGGCAGCCATGACCGAGGCAGATCGCGTGCATGCCTCCGGCGTCGCGGTGGCCACCGGACAGGACTCGCTCAAGCTGCGCATGGTCTCCGTCACGACCGAGATCGGGCGAGCGGCCATAGACGTGATCGCGAACGGGACCCTGTGGTTCTTGCACCACGGGTTGTTCGACCATGCGCGTCGCCCACGTTTCGACCGCGTCTGGCACGAGGCATGGGGAGGGTACCGCCTGTTCAACGAGGCCTTTGCCGACACGATCGCGGAGGAGGCCGCGACAGGTGCGACCGTCGTCGTGAACGACTACCACCTGGCCCTCGTCGGAGGGTATCTGGCGAAGCGCCGACCAGATCTCAAGACCGCGTTCTTCTCGCACACGCCGTTCTGTTCTGCAGATGACCTCGCCATGATGCCGGACGGCCCCCGCCTCGAGCTGATGGAGTCCATGTCCGGTTTCGGGGCCTGCGGCTTTCATACGCTGCGGTGGCGCGACGCGTTCGTTCGGTGCACGTCGGCCGTTGGTGTCGAGGCGCCCGCGACCTTCGTGGCCCCGCTCGGCGCAGATCCGGCGAGACTCGACGAGGTGGCTGGCACCGCGGCCTGTCGATCACGCCTCGCACGCCTTGAGGAGGAGCTCGACGGCCGGACGTTGCTTGTGCGCAGCGACCGCGTCGAGCTCTCAAAGAACCTGATTCGCGGCTTTCTCGCATTCGACGAGCTGCTCGAGAGCTCCGCTCAGTGGCGGGGGCGGCTCGTGTTCCTGGCGCGGGTCTACTCGTCGCGCGAGTCGCTGCCGGAGTATCTCGCGTACCGGACCGAGGTCCAACACGTCGTGGCCAGGGTGAACCAACGCTGGGGCGCACCCGGCTACACGCCGGTCGTCCTCGACCTCGAGGACGACTTCGCGGGCACTGTGGCCGCATTGCGACGCTACGACATGCTGCTTGTCAACCCGGTACGAGACGGCCTCAACCTCGTCGCGATGGAAGGGCCAGCAGTCAACGAACGCGACGGCGTGGTCGTGCTTTCACGCGAAGCAGGTGCCCACGACGAGCTCGCGGACGTGGCGATTGGCATCAACCCCTTCGACGTGACCGGGACGGCGGCTGCGATGGCGCGCGGTCTGTCAATGAGCCGTGCCGAGCGCGAGGACCGGGCCGCAGAGCTGCGGCGCCGAGCACGGTCCCGCACCCCGGCTGACTGGCTGGCTGAGCTACGACGCGTCGCGAAGGTTCCCGCCGACGGGGATATGGGTACCTGGAGTCGGCCGGATCTTTAGGGCTTGTAAAGTCGAGCTGCCAAAGCGATCAGGAAGCCGACTGCAGCGCCCGGCCCGTCGAGGACGAGGTCGGCCGCGTCGACAAGGCTTCGGGGCGCATCGGCCCCGGCCACCGCGATCTTCACCGTTTGGACCCCGGAGGATGCCCTGAGCGTGTCGAGCGCTTGGTACGCGGGAAGATCCCCGTCATCGTCGCCGAGATACGTGGCCCTCTCCAGGTCACCGCACAACTCGGTGACTACAGTCCCCTTGTCGATACCGAGAGGAGGTACGAGTTCCACGCTCGCCTTGCCCGGTCGGGGCAGAAGGCCGTGCTCGGCTCCCACGCCGAGGACGACTTCTTTGGTACGAGCCACAATCGCCTCCAGATCGCTGCCCGAGGCGCCGATCGAGCGCCAATGGGCCGTGACCCCGTACTCCTTGTCCTCGACCAGGATGCCGGCGGGCAGGGTGGCCCGGAGTTGATCTCCGGCAGTCGCGATCACCGGGCGCCAGGCCACCACCCCGGTGCGTAGCCGGACCGAGCCGTCGGGCAGGCATTCCTCGAGCCCGTGAAGGCCGAAGGCCCGAAGTGGAGACCGGTAGCTGGTCAGCTCGAGGCGATCGGCGAGAAACCTCGCCGGACGCCCGGAGACGACGACGACGACGGCCAATTCACTAGCAAGCTCGTGAAGAGCGCCAAGCGCGCCGGGCAACGCCCGGGCCGCTGTCAGATCTACAACGATCGGCGCGATGGTCCCGTCGTAGTCGCAGCCGAGTCCCGCGCGTTGAGGGACCTTTGCGAGAAGTTCGAGAGCGAAAGATTCGGTTATCAGTCCGCGAACCCTCTTACACCTGGCGGTGTCAACGCGGACGACGTTCGAGCCTGGGACCGCCTTCGAAACGGTCTCGACGCCGACGAACTATCCGGCGTTTCACACGGTGGATCACGAGCGGATCGTATGCGAAGGCCTCGGGCGAGTCGGCCAACCTTCTCAGCACGCCGTAGTAGGCACCCGGGGAAAGTCCCAGCCGCTCTCGGATTGCCTGGCGTTTCGACGGCGAAGACAACCACCAGTCGCGTTCTACATCGAGCACACTGCGTTCCCGATCCGTCAGCGTCATCTCACCTGACAATGCCAATTCCAGCCCCGCGAAGCAAGGACCCTCACCTGTGATGCCGGACGCGTGTGCCTTTTCGGGCAGACTTCAGGGCCGGGATGACCAATTCGGTGAGCTATCTCGCGGCGTTCGGCGGCGGTGTCGCGTCCTTCGTGTCACCTTGTGTGCTGCCGATCATCCCGGGTTATCTCTCGGTCCTCACAGGCCTTGACCTCACCGACGCCGTGCAGGGATCGCGCCATCATCTTCTTCGGATTGCCCGCGACACGGCGTTGTTCGTGGTCGGCTTCACCGTCGTGTTCGTGCTCTTGGGCATAACGGCCACGACTATCGGCAGCGCCATCTTCCGGGACAAGGAGCTGCTGTTGCGGATCTCGGGGGCGCTCGTGGTGGCGATGGCGCTGTTCCTAGCGGGCTCGCTCGTGCTGAAGCGACCGGGCTGGTACCGGGAAGTCAGGTTTCACCCGAGACTCGAGCGCTACGGGCCGTTCGCAGCGCCAATCGCAGGTGCCGCGTTCGGGTTCGGCTGGCAACCGTGCCTCGGGCCGATACTCGCCTCGGTCAGCGCGGTTGCAATGACGTCGGGGTCGGCGACGCAGGGAGCGGTTCTACTGAGCGTCTATTCGTTGGGCTTAGGGATCCCGTTTCTCATCGTCGGCTTGGCACTCGGCCGGTTGTCGGGAGTGCTCTCGTTCGTCCGCAGGCATTCTCAGGTCATCACGATCTGCTCGGTCGTAGTAATGGGCGCGTTCGGTGCCCTGTTGTTCACCGACAAGCTGACCTATGTGACGAGCGAGCTCGAGAGTCTGATGCGCGCGATCGGACTGGGTGGACTGGTAACCGCCGGATGAGAGCCGGTCAGACTCGCGCGAGCGCCCTCACGACGAAAGGCAGGATGCCGCCATGCCACAAGTACCCAGCTTCGCCAGGCGTGTCGACGCGCAGCACCACCTTGAAGACGCGGTCGTCGGCCGCGACGGTGAGCTCGCGCCCGACTAACTCTGCGGTCGACGTCCCGCAAAGGCCTGTCAGGTCGATCGACTCACGGCCCGTGAGTCCGAGGGACTCCGCACTTTCGCCGTTTGCGAACTGCAAGGGCAGCACGCCCATGCCAATCAGGTTAGAGCGGTGGATCCTTTCGAAGCTCTCTGCGATCACCGCGCGGACACCCAACAGCGCCGGACCCTTTGCCGCCCAGTCACGTGAGGAACCCGACCCGTACTCCTTGCCGGCTATCACCACGAGCGGCACACCCTCTGACTGGTAGCGGACGGCGGCTTCGAAGATCGTCATCTGCTCGCCGTCTGGCAGGTGCACAGTCACTCCGCCCTCGGTACCGGGCACGAGACGGTTGCGGATGCGAGGGTTGGCGAAGGTTCCCCGGATCATTACCTCGTGGTTGCCACGCCGGGCGCCGTATGAGTTGAACTCGGCGACGGTGACGCCGTGGCTCTGCAGCCACAGACCCGCCGGGCTCGACGGCCTGATCGATCCCGCGGGCGAGATGTGATCCGTCGTGACGCTGTTTCCGAGGACAGCCAGCACTCTCGCGCCGGTGACGTCCGTCAGCGGCTTCGGCTCGGCCTGCATTCCCTCGAGAAACGGGGGCCTCTGCACATAGGTCGACTGGGCATCCCACGAGTAGCGCTCTCCCGTCGGCACTTCGAGAGATCGCCAGTTGTCGTCGCCAGTCGTGACGTTCGCGTACTCGCGGCGGAACATCCCGGCGTCGACTGCCTGCTCGAGCACTTGGGCGACCTCATGCGAAGAGGGCCAGACCTCAGCCAGCAGTACCGGGCGGCCATCGTCCGAGACGCCGAGGGCCTCGGTCGTGAGGTCGATGTTCATGGTGCCTGCGAGCGCGTACGCGACCACCAGTGGCGGGGAGGCGAGGTAGTTCATCCGGACATCAGGATGGATCCTCCCCTCGAAATTACGGTTGCCCGACAGCACGGCTGCGCTCGCCAGGCCATAGGTGTTGATCGCCTCGGAGATCTCCGGTAGCAGCGGACCGGAGTTGCCTATGCAAGTGGTGCAGCCGAAGCCCACGAGTCCGAAGCCGAGCTTTTCGAGACAGGGGGTCAAACCGGCACGATCCAGGTAGTCCATGACTACCCGTGAGCCTGGAGCGAGGCTCGTCTTCACCCAGGGCTTGGAGTTGAGACCGAGCTCGATGGCCTTCTTCGCCACGAGGCCGGCAGCGATCATCACCTGCGGGTTGGAAGTGTTCGTGCAACTGGTGATCGCGGCGATCACCACGTGGCCGTGCTTGAGGTCGCACTCTGTGCCGTCGGCGAGGCGCACGTGTGCCCGGGCGTCGACGGCGGCGCCGTCGTGCCCCGGAGACGCTGGGTCATGTTCGGGAAGAGAGCGTGGGAGGGCTTCGACGAACATGGCCTTAGACCTTCGCAGCGGAATGCGGTCCTGGGGGCGCGATGGGCCGGCGAGGCTGGGCTCGATCGACGAGAGGTCGAGCTCGATCCGCTCCGAAAAGACGGGCTCGGCCGTTTCGTCGTGCCACAGCCCCTGATGCTTGGCGTAGGCCTCCACCAGCCTGCAAAGCTCCTCGGGGCGGCCCGTCAACCTCAGGTAGCGCAGAGTCTCAGAGTCGATGGGAAAGATCGTGGCCGTCGAGCCGTACTCCGGCGACATGTTCCCTATAGTCGCCCGGTTCTCGAGCGGCACCTTTGCGACCCCTGGGCCGTAGCACTCGACGAACTTGCCGACGACGTTGTGACTCCGGAGAAGCTCTGCAGCGGTGAGGACAAGATCGGTAGCAGTCGTGCCCTCCGGAAGCTCGCCAGTGAGGCGCAGACCCACCACTGGCGGAACGAGCATAGAGATCGGCTGGCCGAGCATTGCCGCCTCCGCTTCAATGCCTCCGACACCCCAAGCGAGCACGCCAAGCCCGTTCACCATGGGGGTGTGCGAATCGGCGCCCACGACAGTGTCGGGATAAGCGGCCCCTCCGGCGTCGGTGAACACGACACTGCTCAGGTACTCGAGGTTGACCTGGTGGCAGATACCAGCACCGGGCGGCACGACACGCATGGTCGAGAAGGCTTGCTGTCCCCAGCGCAAGAACCGGTACCGCTCGGCATTGCGCTCGTACTCGAGGGAAGTGTTGACCTGGAGGGCGTCGCGGCGCGCGTAGGCGTCGACAACCACGGAATGGTCGACCACGAGGTCGACGGGCACGAGCGGGTTGATCCGGTTCGCCTTGCCACCGAGCGTCTCGATGGCGTCCCGCATGGCGGCGAGATCGACGACGCACGGCACGCCCGTAAGGTCTTGCAGGAGGATGCGCGCCGGCGAGTACGCGATCTCGCGCGCAGCTCCACCGGTCTCGTGACGCGCCAGGGCCTCCACGTCCTCGGCCTTGACACTCACGCCGTCTTCGTGACGTAGCAGGTTCTCGAGGAGGAGCTTGATCGAGTAGGGAATCCGTCCCAGGTCAGCGACTCCATCGAGTGCCGACAAGCGGTGGATGCGGTACCGCTGGTCACCGACGTCCAGGCTGTCTTCCGCACCGAAGCTGTTTCGTCCGGTCATTTCCGTCTGTGTCTCCTCGCTTGCACTTTAGGCAGTGGGGCGTCGTCCTAGGCAGTGATCACCGAGGCTCCGGGGTTGACCCGGTCGCGGAGCTTACGAAGGGCGGCTGTCAAGGCGAGCTCCTCGTCGGGATCGAGGACCCCGTCGAGGAGCTCGGCGAGCTGGCCCCGGTGGATGTCCAGCGCCTCGCGCATGCGCGCCTCGCCGGAACCGGTGAGCGCGGCGAACGCGCCCCGGCGGTCCTCACGACAGGCCTCGCGCCGCACCAGACCGGCTTCGGACAGGCGGTCGACAGCGCGCGTGAGGCCGCTGGGGGTAAGATCAGTTTGAGCGGCCAAGTCACTCATTCGCAGTCGGCCACCTGACGTTCGGGCAAGCCGGATCAGGATCTCGAAGTCCTGTCCAGCAAGTTCGCACTGGCGCTCCAACGGCGCGTCGACCGCTCGATGCAATCCCGAAGCCGTCTCGAAGATGAGACCGACGAGCGTGATCCGGTCCATTTCTGTCACCGGGTCGGGTGCGCCTGCCGATTCCACCCCAACAGCCTAACGTGGGCTCGGGAATAGTTGTGTACGCAATCAGTTATATAAATTGGTTGCGCAAGCAAATGAACTGTAGTCCCCTCAACTCAAGGAGCCTCAACATGACCGATACAGTCACCCCCGTCACCACCAGGGTCGTAAACGGCCTGACGCTGCCCACTACCGGCACATTCGTGCTCGACAAGTCGCACACCGAGGTCGGTTTCATAGTGCGACACCTCATGGTTTCCAAGGTTCGCGGCCGTTTCACCGATTACGAGGGCACCATCGTCGTCGCCGACGACCCGTCGGAATCATCGGTCGAGGTGACGATCCAGGCGACGAGTATCAACACCAACGACGAGGGTCGTGACAACCACGTCCGGACCAACGACTTCCTCGCTGTCGCCGAGTACCCGACACTCACTTTCCGTAGCACGAAGGTGGAACTGGGTTCGAAGGGTGATTGGAGGGTCACCGGAGACCTGACTGTCCGTGGCGTGACTCGCCCGGCTGTCTTGGACGTCGAGTTCGAGGGCGTCATCCAGGACCCCTGGGGCAATCAGCGCCTCGGGTTCACAGCCTCCGGCGAGATCGACCGCAACGATTTCGGGGTGAGCTTCAACGCCGCTCTGGAGACCGGCGGCTTCGTAGTCTCGCCGAAGGTCAAGCTCGAGATCGAAGCCGAAGCCGTCCGCCAGGCCTAGCTCCGCTTGCAAGTCGTCCCGTCGGCCAGAGCTGGGCCGGCGGGACTGAGCAATTCCCAGGGGCTGCTGCCCCCGTCCACGTGTGCCAATCGGCCCTTGTCTACTGTGTAGCTGGTGACCGTCTCGGCAGTTAGATTTCAGTTGTGAGCGCGTCGATCGAACCGGGGCCGGACGTTCTCGGAATTCACGCCCATCTTCTTGCATCGATCCCCGGCGTCCTGGTTCTCCTGGATGCTCGCGGTATCGTGCGTTTTGCATCGGGCCAGGTCGAGCACCTCGGCGGCGAGTCGGTGGATGTCTTGGTCGGCTCGGAGCTCAGCAGCCATCTCGAGCCGAAGGACCGACCCCTTTTGACCTGGTTGCTGGCCGCATCCGCGTCGAAGTCGCCCGAGCAGCTGACCGGCCCGGTCCGCCTGCCCTATCTCCATACCGATGGAAGGCCGCGGCTCGCCGAGGCCTGGGCGCTCAACCGGCTGGCCGATCCGGCCCTTGCAGGCTTCGTGGTCCTGCTGCTACTCGAGAGCGCCTACGACCACTTCGATCAAGTTCTCGCTTCTGCCCAGGTCGGGGTCGCGCTGGAAGACAATCTGTCGGCTCTTGCCGGCGCCCTGGCGCTCCCGCCGGTGCTCGGGGAGTCGTTTTTTGTTGTGGCCTCACCGGATGGTCGGAAGATCAGTTGTTTCCCACCGAGCCCGTCGGTTCCCGGACCGCCCGCCCCCGGCCCCTGGGACCAGGCGATGGGTAGGGACTCGGCAGTCCTGTACACCGAGCTCGCCGGGCTGCCCGAGTCCACCAGAGCCGAGGCGAAGGCGTTCCGGTCGGTTTCCTGTTTCCCGATCCTGACCCGAGGGCAGGCCACACCGTTGGCTTGCCTGGTCGTTTGGAGCCGAGACCTCGGGCCGCTTGGGACAACGGAGCGCACGGCCGTAGACCGGGCGCTGATCCTCGCGTCACTCATGATGTCGCACAGCGTCGTCGGGGAACGGTCACTGGAGGAGGCTACTCAGGACCTCCTGACCGGCCTCGGCAATCGCAGGGGATACTTCCAGGCGCTTGACTCGCGAGTCGCGGCCGGTGACCGGCCAGCGTTGATGTACATAGACATCGACGGTTTCAAGGACGTCAACGACCGGCTGGGTCGCCTTGCAGGAGACTCGGCGCTGCGTGTGATCGCCCGCCGGCTGTCGTCGGTCGTGCGCCCAACCGACGACCTCGCTCGCGTCGGCGGAGACGAGTTCGCCATCCTCTGCGCCAGTGACGTCACCGAGCCTCAGGTCATCGCAATCGCGGCCCGTGTGGTCGAACGTCTCGCGGAGCCCATTTCGATAGGTGACGCCCCAGCGTTGAAAGTCGGGGCGAGCATCGGGATCGTGCTCGACTTTCCGCCGGGGACGACCTCGGACGCCCTGCTCGCCAGCGCTGACGAGGCGTTGTGCGAGGCTAAAGCGGCCGGGCGCAGCTGTTGGAGGGTTGCACCGACCCCAGAGCGTCAAAGGGCCTGAGGCAATAGTCCGCGCAGCCCGTCAGCTCTTGGCGGAGTCAAGAATTGACATCGGGCCGAAATATTCTCACAAAAAGGGACTTTCGACCCAGGATGGCAACGCGAGCTGTCCTTACGCTGGCGAGATGGCGCAGCTGACCGATTGCCGTCATCCGACCGGCAGTCCGGTCAAGAGTGCACGGGGTCGCCGATTGTGAGCCGCTTCAGCGTCGCGGTGGGGGAAGCTTGGAAGGACCGGCGACGGCTGCTCTTGAGCTGGTTCGCGCTTCCGCTTTCCCTGGTTGCGGCGCTTCTGCTCGGCGCGATCATGATGCTGGCGCTCGGAGCCAACCCCATCACCGGCTATAACGCGCTCATCGTCGGGGCCTTCGACGGCAGCTACGCGCTCGGCTCGACCGCCGTGAGAGCCGCCCCGCTTCTTCTCGTCGCGGTCGGAATCTGCGTCGCGTTCCGTGCCAACGTCTTCAACATCGGAGGCGAGGGCCAGCTGGCAATGGGAGGGCTGGCCAGCTCGGCGACAGCGCTCGCGCTGCCGAACTTGCCCAGCATCGAGCTCATACCGCTCGTGCTGCTTGCGGGCGCGGCAGGCGGTGCGGCGTGGGGGGCGATCCCCGGTGCGTTCAAGGCCTATTTCAACGTCAACGAGATCCTCAGCACGATCATGCTCAACCTCGTCGCCGTCCAGATCATGAACTGGCTTCTCGCCGGCCCGATGGTCGACAAGACGCAGAACTCCACCTACGGCCTCATCCCAGAGACGAGGCTCCTCCCGCGGGCCTCCTGGCTACCCATCCTCATCCCGAACACCCAGCTCCACCTCGGGGTGCTGATCGCAGTGGTCGTGGCAGTAGGTGTGTGGGTCCTGATCTATCGCACGAGCTTCGGTTTCCGCATCCAGGCGGTGGGGTTGTCGCGCGACGCCTCGAGGTATGCCGGGATGCCGGTGAAGCGGACGATGACGCTGGCCATGACCATAAGCGGTGCGATGTGCGGCCTAGCAGGGGCGCTGCTCGTCTTCGGCAGCATCTCGCACAGGATGGTGACCGACGGGAGCCTCACCGGGTTCACCGGCTCGGACGGGTTCAACGGGATCGTGGTAGCGCTCTTTGGGGCACTCAACCCCTTGTGGACGATCATTTCGGCGTTCCTTTTCGGCGGGTTGCTCGTGGGCGGTGACGCCTTGCAGGTCGCAACGGGCGTGCCGGCGGACATGGTGACCGCCCTCGAGGGCCTCGTGGTCGTGTTCGTCGTCTCGCTTGAGTACATGCGCAGGCGTAGCCGTACCACTTCCAGCCCCTCACGGCGCTCCAGAGCTCGGCCGACCGAACCGGTCGCGCCGGCTGAGTCACTGGTCACAGCCGACGAGCGGAGCGACCCATGAGCCAGTTCTTCACCTACGCCGTGCTCACGGCAACGGTGGCCTCGGCGCTGGGACTGGCCGCCCCCTTCCTCCTGGCCGCGCTCGGCGAGACTGTGGGACAGCGCAGCGGGGTGATCAACCTCGGCGTCGACGGGATCATGCTCCTCTCGGCGTTCACCACCTACTTCACAGCGCTCAAGACCGGCAACCTGCTCTTTGCCGTCCTCGTGGGGATGGGCACCGGGGCCGTGATGGGCATCGTGACCGCGTTCATTAGCGTCACCTTGAAGGCCGAACAGGGCATCAGCGGCATCGGTGTCTACTTGTTCGGGCTTGGGTTCAGCGACCTGATGTTCATCAAGCTCGTCGGCACCCCCCTACCGATCAACTCGCTCAACCCGATCAACATCCCGCTGCTCGACCGCATACCCGCGGTGGGTGGGATGTTCTTCAAGCAGACGATCCTCGTCTACGTGGCCTTCTTGCTGGTGCCGGTCGTGACCTTCGTTCTCAACCGGACGACTTTCGGGATGAAGGTCCGAGCGTCTGGGGAGAATCCCGCCGCGGCCGACAGCGTCGGCGTCAATGTCGCGCGCATCCGCTGGTCGACCGTGCTGATCGGATGCACGCTCGCCGGACTGGCCGGCGCGGCCCTCCTCCTCTACGACGGCATCTTCCAGGAGAATCTCACCCAGAGCGAGGGTTTCATCGCCGTCGCACTTGTCTACTTCGGTGCGTGGCGTCCGACCGGCGTCATGGGTGGGTCGGTGCTCTACGGGCTGACCATCGCAGTTGTGCTCGAGTGGAAGTCTCTCGGCATCATCCCGCTCAGCGCCTCCGATCTTGCGGCGACGGCGCCTGCAGTGATCACAATCCTGGCCCTGCTCACCATCGCCCGTCGTTTCAGGCAGCCAGCCGCTCTCGGCAAGCCTTACGAGAGAGGAGGGTGATGGGTGTTCGCCGACTCCCGATGGCAGGTTACAATCGTGTTACGCGGGACTCCACGAGAGAAGGGCGATCCGACGGGGCAGATCCTGCTGCCGCACCGGCCAGTGCCAGCATTCGACACCTACAAAAGTGCAGTCACTAGCAAGGGAGAGAAACAACAATGCATATGAACCTAGCCAGAAGGGGCGTTTTGGTGCTTGCCGCGGCCGGCATCGCGCTCGGGACCGCCGCATACGCCAGTAGCGCTTCGGCGTCGACGGCCACAGCGCGTTCGCATGCGGTGTCGACAGCCGTCAAGCCGTTGAAGGTGGCTCTCATCGCTCCGAGCGCAACCAACGACCTCGCATTCACCCAGTCGATGTACAGCGCGCTCGAGAGCCTGAAGTCGTCCGAGAACCTGACCATTTCCGTCTCTGCCAACGAGTACGTCGTGTCCGACGCTGCGAGCATCATCCGCGAGTACGCGTCCGAGGGCTACAACCTCATCGTCGCCCACGGATCGCAGTACGGGTCCACGATCGAGCAACTCGCGCCTCAATTCCCGAAGGTCTCGTTCGCCTGGGGAACTGCAGGAGCGACGTTCGGGCTCAAGAACGTCTTCGCTTATGAGGCATCCTCGAACGAGGGCGGCTATGTCCAGGGATACATGGCTGCGCTCATAAGCAAGTCGAAGGTGCTCGGGATCTGTGGGCCGATCGCGACCGGTGACGCGAAGCTGTATGTCGACGGTTTCGCCGCCGGCGCAGCGGCTGCCGCCAAGGCCGACAAGTTCAAGGTGACGGCGCACGAGGTTTACACCGGTTCGTTCAGCGACGACAGCCTCATGGCCACCTGCGCGAAGACATTCGTGTCGGGTGACAAGGCTGACGTCCTCACCGGCAGCTCCCAGTCAGTCGTCGGGGCCATCGGCGTCGCGAAGACGGATCACCTTGCGTGGTTCGGGACGCAGTGGAACCAGTCGACCCTCGCGCCGAGCAACGTGGTTTCCTCCCAGGTCTACAACTGGGACCCGATCTTGACCCAGATGTTCACGGCAATCCGCGGTGGCACGCTCGGCGGAGCGACCTATGTGATCGGGCTCGGGAACAACGGCGAGAAGATCCAGTTCAACGCGGGTTACAAGCTGTCCCCCGCCATCAAGGCGCAAGGCCAGAAGCTGATCACAGCGATCACCGACGGGAATATCACCGTTCCCCAGTAGTCGGCTCCAGTCAGACAGGAAAGGATGACCGTGGTGACCACCCCGGCAGCGAGCCCATCTAGGGAGGGCGTTCCGCTTCTCCAGATGATGGGCATAACAAAACGCTTCCCCGGGGTGGTCGCCAACGATCGAGTCGACTTCGATGTCCGAAGCGGCGAGATCCACACCCTCTTCGGGGAGAACGGTGCAGGCAAGAGCACCCTTATGCGCGTGCTTTACGGCTTGTACCGCCCCGACGAGGGCGAAATCCAGGTTAACGGCGCGAAGGTCGCCATCACCTCCCCGGCCGACGCGATCCGACGCGGCATAGGGATGATCCACCAGCACTTCATGCTCGTGGACACACTGAGTGTGGCCGAGAACGTCGCGCTGGGGGAGAAGTCGCAACGCGGCCCACTGACAGACCTCGGTCGGGTGTCGGAGAGGATCCGTGAACTGGCCGACACCTACAGGCTCAACGTCGACCCCCAGGCCATCATCTGGCAGCTGTCGGTGGGCGAGCGCCAGCGTGTCGAGATCATCAAGGCCCTGTACCGAAACGTTTCCTTGTTGGTCCTCGACGAGCCGACGGCGGTCCTCACCCCACGCGAGGTGGACGAGCTGTTCGTGGTGCTTAGGCAGATGACCGAGGGTGGTCGTGGCCTCGTGTTCATTTCGCACAAGATCCACGAGGTACTGGACATCTCCGACCGCATCACGGTGCTTCGCGCAGGACGTAATGTCGGCACGATCCAGTCGAGTGAGGCGTCCCGGGCCCGCTTGGTTGAACTCATGGTCGGTCGTGCTGTGGCCCTCGAGAGCCAGCCTTCGAAGGGCACCGGCGGTGAGGTTCGGCTTTCGGTCAAGGACCTCCATGTCAAGGGGGACCGCGGGATCGAAGCCGTTCGTGGGCTGTCGCTCGAGGTCTCCGCAGGTGAGATCGTCGGTATCGCCGGGGTCTCGGGCAACGGGCAACGGGAGCTTTCCGAGGCAATTGCAGGACTTCGCACACCGCTGAGCGGCTCCATCCGACTGGGCGACGCTGAGCTGTCGGCAGCGAACCCGGCAGACGCGCGCGCCGCCGGGCTCGCCTATGTCCCGGAGGAACGCATGCGCGACGGGGTGGTCCCGTTCTTTACCGTCGCGCAGAACCTGCTGCTCGTGGAGAACCGGAGCCGTGACTACTCCCGTCTGGGCTTTCTGCGAACTCGTGCGATCCGCCGTCACTGCCAGGAGTTGATCTCCGCCTTTGACGTCAGGACGCCTTCGTTGGACACTCCGGCGAGGAATCTCTCGGGCGGGAACATCCAGAAGCTGATCATGGCCCGTGAGCTGTCGGGCAGCCCGCAGGTGCTGTTGGTCGCCCAGCCCACCCGAGGCATCGACGTCGGCGCCACGCGCTACATCCACGAGCGCCTTGTTGTTCAGCGCGACGATGGAACGGCGGTCCTGATTATCTCCGAGGACCTAGACGAGATCATGACCATTTGCGATCGAGTCCTTGTGATGTACGAAGGCACAATCATCGGGTCGGCCGATCCCCGGGTCAACACGCGTGAGGAGATCGGCATGTTGATGGCGGGCGTGAAGTCTGCTGTCCCGCCCCTCGCCGGCGAGCCGGCCACGGCCTCGCCGTGAGGTCGTTGACCACCGCGCCGGAGCGTGGTGATGACTGCCCCTTGTCTCGCAGACATGGGGCAATGGGCATTCACATTTTGGAGATCGTGGCCCGGCCTGGCGCCCTCGGCAGGATTCGAACCTGCGCACACGGCTTCGGAGGCCGATGCTCTATCCCCTGAGCTACGAGGGCTTGGTTGAGCGCGTGTTGCATGCTAGCGGGACTTCAGCCATTCTCAGACTCCAATGACCACAGAACGACGCCTGGCCGACGGGATTGTCGCGGCTCTCGCATCCCTTCAGATCCCAATCGAGCTGCAGGAGGTTCAGCTCGTTCGACCGGTGCGCCCCGAGCACGGCGACTGGTCGACCAACGCAGCGCTCGTGGTTGCCAAGTCCGCAGGTCGAGCGCCTCGCGAGGTCGCCGGCGACCTCGCCGCCGTGCTCCAGGCCGCATCGATGGACGACGTAGTGGCGGTCGAGGTCGCGGGGCCCGGATTCGTCAATTTCAGGCTCGCGAACTCGTGGTTGCACCAAGCGCTCAGAGAGGTGATCGAAGCTGGAACAAAGAGCTACGCGACTCCTGAGCTCGGCGGCGGTGAGCGGGTCCAGATCGAGTTCGTGTCGGCGAACCCGACCGGCCCGCTGCATGTGGGCAACGGCTGGCTCGGTTCTTACGGTGACGCGCTCGGACGAGTGATGAGCCGCTGCGGCTGGAAGGTCAAGCGCGAGTTCTATGTGAACGACACGGGCGGCCAGATCCGTCTTCTCGGCGAGAGCCTGCTCGCTCGGCGTCGGGGCGAGGTTGTGCCGGAGGAGGGCTATCAGGGCGAGTACGTTACCCAGCTCGCGCAGGACTACGAGGGGTCGGATGACATTGTCGAGGCCGGCCGGTTTGCCAGCGAGGCGATCCTCCGGAACATAAGGGCCACACTCGACCGGCTCGACATCCGTTTCGACGACTGGTACTCCCAAGCCTCAATCGAGGAGAGCGGCCAGGTTGCCGAGACTATTGAGATATTTCGCCAGCGGGGGCTCGTCTACGAGGCCGACGGAGCGATCTGGCTCCGGTCCACCGAGGTCGGTGACAGCCGCGACCGCGTGCTGATTCGGACCAATGGCGATGTCACGTACCTCGCAGGCGATCTCGCGTACCACCGCGACAAGTTTCTCGTCCGTAAGTTCGACCGGGTCATCGACATCTTCGGCGCGGACCACCACGGTCAGGTCGCCAGCTTGAAAGCCGGGGTCGCTGCGCTCGGCATCGAGAGTGACAAGCTGGAGATCCGACTCGGTCAACTTGTCAACATCGTCGGGCGCCGGATGTCGAAGCGGTCTGGGAACTTCATCAAGCTCGACTCTGTCATCGACGAGATGGGAGCCGACGCGACTCGGCTGCTGTCACTTCTCAACTCGATCGACCAGGCCACGACGCTCGATCTCGAGCTCGTAAAGCGCCGGTCGATGGAGAATCCCGTCTTCTATGTGCAGTATGCACATGCCCGGATCGCCTCGATCGACCGCAAGCGCCGCGAGCGCGGCATCGAGCGAATTCCCATCTCGGAGGCCAAGCTTGGGCTTCTGGTTCACGACCGCGAGCTGGAGCTGATGCGCTGCCTGGTCGACCTGCCCCGTGTGGTCGGCGAAGCGGCAAAGGAGCGTGCACCGCACAAGGTGACGAACTGGGTCCGCTTGTTGGCGGGCGAGTTCCACGGTTTCTACCACGACTGCCGTGTCCTTTCCGAGGAGGTCCCGCCAGAGCTCACACAGGCACGGTTGTGGCTGGTCGAGGGGGTCCAAATCGGTCTCGCCATCGCGCTCGACCTCCTCGGGGTCCGGGCACCCGAGGCCATGTGACCGCTTCCCAACCTCTCTCGGGGGCGTCCGTTCCCGAAGGCCCGATCCTTTGGGACCTGCTTCCGGACACGTCCGCGCTCAGCGGCGACGGTCACTTGAATATCGGCGGAGTCGACCTCATGCAGCTCGTGGAGGAGGTCGGAACACCGGTGTTCGTCTACGACGAAGACCACTTGCGCGATCGGTGCCGCGAGGCCGTCGCCGGCTTCGGGACTGGCGTCGCCTACGCGACCAAGGCCTTTTTGTGCAAGGCGATGGCGGCGCTGGCCATCGAGGAGAACATGGCGCTTGACGTCTCGACCGGCGGTGAGATGGCCGTCGCGCTCGCGGGTGGCGCGAGAGGCGAACAGCTCGTGTTCCATGGCAACAACAAGTCCTCCGAGGAGCTCGTAGCCGCACTTGGTGCCGGAGTCGGCCGCATCGTCGTCGACTCCTTCGACGAGATCAGCCGCCTGCGTGCGCTCGCAGCGGCAGGCCTGACGTCCAGCCCCGCGAGCCGGCGCCCGCGCCTGTTGATTCGGGTCACGCCCGGTATCGAGGCCCACACCCACGAGTACGTGAAGACGGGGCAGGAGGACACGAAATTCGGATTCTCAGTGGCATCTGGCGCGGCCGCCGAAGCGGTGAAAGCTCTCAGCGACTTGGCGGAGCTGGAGCTCATCGGAGTTCACGCGCACATCGGCAGCCAGATCTTCGAAACCTCGGCCTTCGTCGAGGAGATCGCCGCCCTCGTCCCGTTCGTGATCGAGAACCGGTTCTCGGAATGCTGCGTCGGCGGCGGCCTGGGCGTCGCCTACGTCGAAGGAGAGACGGCGCCTTCCATCACGCAGTGGGCTCAGGCGGTTCATGCCGCGGCGAGCACAGCGGGTCTGCCCCCGACGGTGCGTCTCACCGCCGAGCCGGGTCGCGCCATCGTCGCGAGCGCGGCTGTGACGCTGTACCGTGTCGGCACCATCAAGAAGCTCCCTGGCCTGCGCTGTTATGTCGCGGTCGACGGCGGCATGTCCGACAACCCAAGACCGGTGCTCTACGGCAGCGGCTACGAGGCCTTCCTGCCGCGTGCGCCGCTGGCGACCCGCCCATTTGCCGCCCGCCTTGTGGGCAAGCATTGCGAGTCCGGTGACGTCATAGTCGACGACGCCCGGCTTCCTTCAGACCTCGTCGTCGGTGACGTGCTTGCCACCCCGGTGACCGGAGCGTACGGATTCGCCATGTCTTCCAACTACAACCGGGTGTTGCGGCCACCGGTCGTGTTCGTCTCAGGGGGCCGATACAGGATCGTCGTCCGGCGGGAAACCGTGACCGACCTGCTCGCCTGCGAAGCCTGAGCGTCCCCGTCTTGTACCTTGTGCACGTGGATGAGCCTCAATCGAGCGAGAAACGCGGCCACGATGTCGTGCATGTCGGCCTGCTCGGCTACGGCAACGTCGGTGTCGCCTTCACCCGGCTCATCGACAGTCAAGCTGAAGCGATCGCCCTTCGCGTGGGCCACGAGCTGCGCGTCACTCGCATAGCGGTCAGGGACCTAGCCAAACAGAGGCCCGGCTCCGCGCTTTGCGACGCCGGGGACAGACTCTCCGGCGACGCCGCCTCGATCGTGGCCGACCCGTCGATCGACGTCATCGTCGAGCTCATCGGAGGGATCGAGCCGGCGCGCAGCTTGGTGCTCGCGGCTCTCGCGGCAGGCAAGCCTGTCATCACGGCCAACAAGGAGCTGCTCGCCACTTTCGGGGCGGAGCTCCTTTCTGCGGCCGAGAGCGGCGGAGTCGACCTTTTCTATGAGGCATCGGTGGCCGGTGCCATACCCCTTGTCAGGCTTCTCAACGAGTCGCTGGCGGGCGAGCGGATCGTCCGCGTGATGGGAATCGTGAACGGGACGACGAACTACATGCTCACCTCCATGAGTGAGGAGGGATGCGACTACCAGGTGGCGCTCTCCGAGGCGCAGGCGCTCGGCTATGCCGAGCCCGATCCGACAGCGGACGTGGAAGGCTTCGACGCCCGGGCCAAGGCCGCCATCCTGGCTGGCATCGCGTTCGACGCGGACGTCGTCGCCAGTGACGTCTACACCGAAGGGATCACCGCCATCGGCGCGCCCGACATAGCCTTTGCCCACAAGCTCGGCTACGTGGTCAAGCTGCTTGCTGTCGCCGAACGCGTGAGCGACGGTCCCACGCCGGCAGTCGCGGTTCGTGTTCACCCAGCCATGGTCCCCCGTGAGCACCCTTTGGCGAGCGTCCGCGGAGCGTTCAACGCAGTTTTCGTCGAGGGCGATACTGCCGGTGAGCTCATGGTCTACGGCCGTGGTGCAGGTGGCATGGCGACTGCGAGCGCAGTGCTCGGTGACGTCGTGGCGGCCGCGCACCACCGGCGCGAGGAGACGAGAGGCCGAGCCGTGCGTCGCGAGCGGGTCGAGATCCGCCCGATCTCGGGGCTTCGAACCCAGTACTACCTGACATTGGACGTGAAGGATCAGCCCGGAGTGCTGGCAGCGGTGGCTCGCGTGTTCGGCGAACACCACGTCTCGATCCGCTCTATGGAACAGATCGGCTTGGGCGGCGGAGCCCGTTTGGTGTTCATAACCCACACCGCCCTTGAAGCCGACGTCCAGGCCACGCTCACCTCGCTTGGAGAATTGGACGTCGTCGCGCGAGTGGGTGTGCTGCTGCGCGTCATCGGGCCGGAACGGTGACCGGGATGATCTCTTGGCGCGGAGTGATCGAGGAGTACCGGCGTTTTCTCCCGGTTTCGGCGACGACTCCTGTGGTGACGCTCTTGGAGGGCGGTACGCCATTGCTCACAGCCCCGCGGTTGTCGGAGCGGGTCGAGGCAAACGTGCTGCTCAAGCTCGAGGGCGCGAACCCTACCGGCTCGTTCAAGGACCGCGGCATGACGATGGCCATCTCCAAAGCGGCCGAGGAGGGGGTCAAGGCCGTCGTATGCGCTTCGACCGGCAACACCTCCGCCTCTGCGGCCGCGTACGCGGCTAGGGCCGGAATGACCTGCTCAGTATTGATACCCGAGGGACACATCGCTCTCGGCAAGCTCGCCCAGGCGCTCGTGCACGGGGCGAAGGTCCTGCAGGTGCGTGGCAATTTCGACGTTGCCCTCGAGGTCGTGAGGGAGCTGCCGAAACGCGCTCCGGTCGTGGTCGTGAACTCGGTGAACCCGTTCCGCATCGAGGGCCAGAAGACCGGCGCCTTTGAGATCGTGGACCGACTCGGTGATGCCCCCGAGTTCCACTGCATCCCGGTGGGCAATGCAGGGAACATCACGGCCTACTGGCGGGGCTACTGCGAGTACCGCAACGCCGGGCGTTCCACGAGGCTGCCGAGGATGTGCGGGTTTCAGGCCGCCGGTGCTGCTCCGATAGTGCTCGGCCATCCGATTGCCGACCCCGAGACAGTCGCCACTGCGATCCGTATCGGGAACCCGGCTTCCTGGTACGGGGCGACGGCGGCAGCCTCGGAGTCCGGCGGCGGGATCTGGGCGGTGACAGACGAGGAGATCCTGGCCGCGTACCGGTTTCTCGCCACTGAGGAGTCGGTCTTCTGCGAGGCGGCCTCGGCGGCCTCTGTCGCGGGACTTTTGAAGACGCCAGTGCCCAAAGGGGCGACTGTCGTGTGCGTGCTGACCGGCCACGGGCTCAAAGACCCGGACCTGGCGATCAGCCAGGTGTCGGTGCCCGCAGTTGTAGATGCCGACCTCAAGTCGGTGCTCGAGGCGCTCGAGCTCTGAGTATCGGCGGTGCGTGATCTCGGAGAGCAACTACGGAAAGTGGTGACAAGGACGATCAAGTAGCCGAATTGTCGCTCTTAGCGTTCAACCCTCGCCGTCCTGTGTCGTCTGAACAAAGTGCCCAGGAATCGACCGGGTTTCCTTCTCCGGCACACGACCTGGGATCGGCGGCGTGGCCTACCCACCTACGCGGCTCACAGACAGCTCGCCCGGACCGGCCGATCGGCACGCTCGCCGCCATCTCAGGTCAGCCCCGCGAGGCCCGGGACACCCGCGGTGTTTGCTGGCAGCTCAATGCCCCGCTAGTATGCGATTGCCCTGGTTCGTCATTGCGGAAGCCAGTTCGCCTCGGTTGGCGGGCGACCCGAATGGGGCGGCGGGAATCGCAGAGGTCCCTTCCCTGTTGTTGCTTGTACCGCGCTTCCTCCCGTGCAAACGCAATAGCCGCCGTGGGCACCCACTGATTGGGCTGTGCGATCCGGCGAAGCCGACTTGTTCCGGTTAGGAACCCAGCGACGGATTGCAGGCTCGGGTCTCTTGCATGACCCGACCGGTCCGGGTGACCGCTCGGGAGGTACGTCGTGACCGATGGGGGAGCAGTCAAATCGCCAAATCGCGGAATCCCGGAAGGCCCGGGGTCCACCCCCAACAAACCACCTCAAGCAGTAGAAGATCCCAGAGAGGAATCTGATGAGCGAAGAACAGCTCGAACGTTCGATCCTCGAGCGCAAAGCGAGCGACGAGCTTCGGGCAATCGCGACCGCCATGTCCCTCGAGCCCGTAGCGCGCCTGCGCAAGGCGGATCTGGTGAACCAGATCCTGCGTGCCGCTGGTGTCGAGGTCGAAGGCGCCGCGGTGTCGCCCGCGAAAGGCGCGGCATCGGTGCAAACGCCGCCTTCCGACGGCAGCGCCAACGAAAAGGGCCAGGCGGACGACGCCGATGGCGCCTCCGCGTCGAAGCCTGCACGCGCTCGCACTTCGAGAGCCCGGTCCGCCGTCAAGACGCGTGCGGCCGATTCGTCACCGGTTCATGCTGAAGTGAACGGGAACGGGGGTGGGCAAGCTTACGAGCCGAGCGATGACCACCGAGCCTCGTCTTCGCCCGCCTCGGCACTCGTCAACGGGAGCGATCCTGCAGAGTCGCGAGATGTCGTGGATGCGGTCGCGAACGGCGCGGCCGCGGTTCTCGCGAGCCCAGGCTTCTCCCGGAGCGGCCGCGAGCCAGCTCCGACAACGGCTGTCGGACTCGATTCTGGCGAGCCGCGCGTCGGTGAGCTCATATCGTCGATCGGCGCAGTCGCCTCCGCGACTGGAACTCTCGATCGCGTGTCCAATGAGGTGTCGAGCCCGACTCGGCCCCAGCGCCAGAACCAGCAGCATTCCCAGCCGGGACGAGGCAATCAGGGCAACCAAGGCGGCCAGAGCGGCCAGGGCGGTCAAGGCGGCCAGGTCGAGACCGGCAACCGCCGCGGGCGGCGTCGTCGTGGGCGCGACCGAGAGCGTGGCGCTCAGGAGCCGCAAGGTGGTGGCCAGGAAGTTGCATGGCAAGGCGAGCTCGTGCCGGTTCGCGGCCTGCTGGACCTGCGCGACGAGGGCTACGGCTTCCTTCGCACGAGCGGCTACCTGCCGAGTGGCAAGGACGTGTACATCTCAGTTTCACAGGCGAGGAGGTTCGCTCTCCGTCGGGGCGACGCTATCGAGGGTGCGTGCCGTCCGGCGGGCCCGAGCGAGAAGTACCCCGCTTTGTTGAGGATCGACACCGTTTGCGGGATGTCGCCCGAAGAGGCCCGTGAGAGACCGCGCTTTGAGGACCTGACTCCGCTGTTTCCGGACCAGCGGATGCGGCTTGAGCTGAAGGACGACCCGCTCAACACGACCGCGCGCATCGTCGACCTGATCTCGCCGATCGGCAAGGGACAGAGAAGCATGATCGTGTCGCCGCCGAAGGCGGGCAAGACCACGATCTTGAAGCAGATCGCCCATTCGATAGAGCAGAACGACCCGAGCGTCCATCTCATGGTGCTGCTCGTGGACGAGCGTCCCGAGGAGGCCACTGACTGGCGTCGTTCAGTCAAGGGCGAAGTGATCGCCTCGACCTTCGACCGTCCCGCGGACGAGCACACGACCGTTGCGGAGCTCGCCATCGAGCGCGCCAAGCGACTGGTCGAGCTGGGCAGGGACGTCGTGATCATCCTGGACGGGATCACCCGTCTCGCCCGGGCCTACAACCTGGCCCAGCCGGCGACCGGTCGCATCATGTCCGGCGGTGTTGACTCCGGCGCCCTGTATCCCCCAAAGAAGTTCTTCGGGGCCGCTCGCAACATCGAAGAAGGCGGCTCGCTCACGATCCTTGCGACCGCGCTCGTCGAAACGGGCTCGAAGATGGATGAGGTGATCTTCGAGGAGTTCAAGGGCACAGGCAACATGGAGCTTCGCCTCGACCGCAAGCTCGCCGAGCGGAGGATCTACCCGGCGATCGACGTCAACGCCAGCTCGACGCGCCACGAGGAGCTGCTCTTCGACCGCTCCCAGCTCCAACAGGTCTGGAAGCTTCGCCGGGTGCTCAACGCCCTCGGTAGCGATGGAGGCGGCGGAGCGGGGCTGGAGCTGCTCATGGACAAGATCAAGACCACTCGTTCCAACGACGAATTCCTCGCCGAGATCGCCAAGGCGCCGATCCCGGGCGGATGAACCACACGGGAGCGGCCTTGGCCGAGCTCGGTCCGACCAGGCTTACAATGGAGAGATCATGAAGACAGACATCCACCCCACCTATGAGACCGCGTCGGTGCGCTGCTCGTGCGGGAATACCTTCATCACGCGATCGACCAAGTCCGAACTGCATGTCGAGCTGTGCAACGAATGCCATCCCTTCTACACAGGCAAGCAGAAGCTGGTCGACACCGGTGGGCGCGTGGAGCGCTTCGAGCGCCGTTACGGCCAGCGCAAGACCAAGCACTGACTCACGGCAATTCCACAATCCACGCCGGGTCTCGGCGTGGCCGCCGTGCGGCGCAGAACACGTGAGGAGCTCTGTTTCCCCCGGCGTTCCGGGCCGGATCCTCACAGGTCGCGACGCGATCCCCTCGGCGATCCCGCGAGTTGAACCGTGCTCGCTGGCCTAGACGACGAGCACCGGCTCGTCCGCCCTCGACTTTCATCATGCGGGCTCGCCAGGACTCCACCTCGAGCCAAGGTCCCTACCGGGAGGCTACGGCGCTGGCAGACCCGCGGCATTGGTCGTCCCGGGCCGGTGAAGGCCGGCTGGCGTCGCCTGTCGCGGGCATGGACCGTGGAGCTGTCCAAGCGTCGGCTGACGCGGCACTAGCCTGAGTCCGTGCTCGATCGCCTTGAGGCGCTTGAGGCCGAGTACTCACAGGTCCTCACACGCCTCTCTGACCCAACGCTCTCGAAGGATCCCAACGAGTTGCGCGTGCTGTCGCGCCGCCATAAGGAGCTCGAAACCGTCGTAGGCAAGATGCACGAGCTCAAGTCCGCTCAAGACGACGTTGCGATCGCTCGAGAGCTGGCGGCTGACGCCGTCGGCGCGGAGCGAGAGCTCGGCCGGGACGAGCAGAATGTCGCCGAGGCGAGGGTCGTGGAGCTCGAGACCGAGTTGCGCGATCTCCTCATGCCCCGCGACCCCCACGAGGGACGCAACGTCATCGTGGAGATCCGGGGAGCCGAGGGCGGGGAGGAGGCGAACCTGTTCGCGAAGGACCTCTTCGACATGTACCAGCGTTACGCCGACCGGCGGGGTTGGCGGCCCGAGGTGCTGGACCTTCGCGAGTCGGAGCTCGGCGGCGTCGGCGGGGTCACGTTCCTTGTCAAGGGCGACGACGCCTGGCAGCGCCTCCATCAAGAGGCGGGCACCCACCGCGTGCAGCGGATCCCGGTTACCGAGTCCCAAGGTCGCGTCCACACGTCCTCCGCGACGGTGAACGTGTTGCCCGAGGCCGACGAGGTCGAGGTCGAGATCGAGCCCGGAGACATCCGTGTCGACGTCTACCGATCAACCGGCCCTGGGGGACAATCGGTCAACACGACCGACTCGGCGGTCCGGATCACCCACCTGCCGAGCGGGCTTGTCGTCGCCATGCAGGACGAGAAGAGCCAGATTCAAAACCGCGCGGCTGCTCTGAAAGTGCTGCGCGCCCGACTTTACGAGCTCGAGCGCCAGCGAAACGCGGCCGCACTCGCCCAAGAAAGGCGCGCGCAGGTTGGGGGCGGGGGCCGTTCGGAGAAGATTCGCACCTACAATTTCAAGGAGAACCGGGTCACCGATCATCGGATCGGGCTCACCTTGAAGAAGCTCGACCGTATCCTCATGGGCGATCTCGACGAGCTCGTCGACGCGCTGCTGGCAGACGAGCGGGGCCGCCAGCTGCTCGAGGGGTGAAAGCGCGGGCCGAGGTGGCCCCGGTCACCTGGCGCCAACTGCGGAACGAAACGGCCGAGGCGATCGCCGACCCCGTGCAGGCGAGGTGGCTGCTCGAAGAGGCCAGTGGACTCGACGGCGCCCGGTTGCTGCGCGAGCTCGACTCTCAAGCACCGCCAGCCGCAGTCGCACGGCTCGAGTCGTTCGTGCGACGCCGCCTCGCAGGTGAGCCGCTTCAGCACGTGCTCGGCCACTGGGGGTTCCGCAGCCTCGACGTAGTGGTCGACTCGCGCGTGCTCGTCCCGCGCCCTGAGACCGAGGTCGTGGTCAGCCTCGCCCTGTCGCAGCTCGACCGCCTTAGTGCTCTGCACACAGGCCCTGAGCTGCTCGCAGTCGATCTCGGTACCGGCTCGGGAGTGATAGCGCTCTCTCTTGTCGTCGAGCGTCACGCCGTGCGCGTCATCGCGACCGACCGGGACCCGGCTGCTCTCGAGGTCGCCGCCGTCAACCTGTCGCGCGTCGGATGTGCGCCGGCGGCGCGGGTGCGGTTTTGCGAGGGCGACTGGTACGAAGCACTGTCCCCCGAGCTCGCCGGTCAGATCGCCTTGATCGTCGCCAACCCTCCGTACCTGGCGGGGCACGAGTGGGCTGACCTCGACTCGACGGTGAGGGAGTTCGACCCTATTGGGGCACTTGTGGCCGGGCCGAGCGGCCTGGAGGCGATCGAGACGATCGTGGCAGGCGCACCGGCGTGGCTTGCCCGCAACGGTGCCCTAATAGTCGAGATCGCGCCCGACCAGGCGACGCGGGTGCTCGAGATCGCGCGCGAGTCGGGATTCTCCGCAATGCGTGTCGAAGAAGACCTCGCCGGGCGAGAGCGCGTGCTCGTGGCCGAGCGGTGAGCCGGGCCCTTTATGCGCTCGAGGAGGCGCTGGCAGCAGGAGAAGTCGTGGCGGTCCCGACCGATACCGTCTACGGGCTCGCCGTCGATCCACGCTTGCCGGGTGCCGTAGAGAGAGTGTTCGCGCTCAAACAGCGGCCCGAGCGGTTCCAACTGCCTGTCCTGATCGCGGACCCGATCGCCCTTTTCGAACTGGCGGAGGCGACTGGCGCCGCCCAGCGGCTCATCTCGCGCTACTGGCCCGGACCGCTCACCCTCGTGCTGCGGCGACGATCCGGTGTCGCCTTCGATCTCGGAGGCGACAGTGCGACGATCGGGCTGCGCTGCCCCGCGAACCAGCTCTTGAGAGAACTGTTGCGAAGGACCGGGCCGCTCGCGGTGACGAGTGCAAATCGCCATGGGGACGAGCCCCTCCACAGCGCGGACGACATCCGCGAACATTTCGGTGAAGGTGTCGTGGCCGTGCTCGACGGCGGCAGATGCGACGGCCGGCCCTCGACGGTGATCTCGCTTACCGGTCTAGATGCCAAGTGCCTGAGGGAAGGGGCGCTGTCTTTTGCCGAGGTCGCAGCGATCGCAGCCGGTATGTGAAGCGCCGGTGCCCTGTTGTCTGGTGGCGGACCGATGAGTTTCGGGTAGTGGTGGCCTCGAGATCCGCTCGCACCTTGTTGGGTCGACTTGTTGGCTTCGAACCTCGACGCCAGCCGCAGGTTCTACGGCGGACTGTCCGGCTGGAACGCCGAGGAGTCCGAGGCCTACTTTGGCGGGTAGTTCATGTTCAGAACAACGGGATTCCGGTGGCCACCCATAGCCGACCAGCCCGACACCGCCATGTCGGATCGGGATCATCGCCCTCCCCATCTGTCCGGCTCCTAGATCCAGGGCTTTCATATGAGACGATCCCAGGCGCGAAACTCATCGCTTCGCGGCGCCGCGCCTCGGCGAGCGTCAAGGCGATGCGATCCTAAGACGCCCAGGCGGCATGCGATCGCTCAATAGAGCGCGGCCAGCTAGGCGCGCCGACGCGGCAACCAGGTAAAGCGTCTGATGGCGAACACGAGCGCAACTGCGCACCAGATTGCGAGATTCACGAGCCACACCTCGCGGACTGGATGGCCCTGGACCTGAGGGTTCATCGCGTTGTAACTGGCCAGCACGAATGGCCGTATCGGGAAGTAGGAGGCGATCTTGGCGAGCACCGAGCTCGACGAAAGCGGGAAGAACGTGCCCGAGATGAACATGAGCGGGAGATAGACGCCGTTCACGATGGCCGGCGCAGCATCCGCGTTCGGGATGATCACAGTGATCGCGACTCCCAGCGCGCAGAACGTTGCCGCGCCGAGCACGACGATGAGCGCAATGGCCCCGTAGGAGTGCGTCGGGACGATGAGACCGTAGAAGGCCACGCCGACGCCGAGCGTGAGGGCAACGAGCACCAGCGCCCGGATCACGCAGCTCATCACGGTCGCCACCATGTAGGCCCAGGGGGGGAGCGGCGTGCCGCGGAACCGCTTCAGGATTCCCTGTTCGCGCTGGTTGGTGAGGGTGACCGAGAGATTGGTGTAGCAAGCCGAGATCACCCCGAAGGTCATGATCCCCGGGATGAAGTACTGGTCGAGCTTGAGCCCCTCGTAGCGGGCGCCGCTGTAGAGCGAGGCGAAGATGACGAGGAACATCACCGGCATGAAGAAGGTGAAGAAGGCGCCCATCGGGTTGCGCCAGTAGGCGAGCTGCTGGTACTTGAGCTCGCTTGCGACGATCCGGAGGGATTTCACGTGTTGTCCTCGGCGGTAAGCGTCAGGTACACGTCCTCCAGGCTCGGGCGGGCGACTTCGAGGCCCTCCAGCTCGATTTCGTGCGAGACAGCCCACGACGTGAGACGGTGCAACAGCGGCGTCGGTGAGTCGGTGTCGATCTCGACTATGCGCCGCCCGTCCACGGGGCTGACTGTGAGAGCGGCGTCGTCGAGTCCGAGGTCGGAGGCACCGTCGGCCTGCTCGGGAAGCAGGAAACGGATCCGCGCGGTACCCGTGTCACGTCCCCCGATCGAATCGGGTGTCCCCGTCGCGACGATGACACCTCTTGCGATCACCGCGACACGATCCGCGAGAACTTGCGCCTCGTCCATGTAGTGCGTCGTGAGAAGGACGGTGCGGCCTTCTCCGGTGAGGGTACGGACGATATCCCACGCCTCCCGGCGCGCGTTCGGGTCGAATCCGGTCGTCGGCTCGTCCAGGAACAGGAGCTCCGGGTCGCCGATAAGCGCCAGGCCCAGGTCCAACCGGCGCTGCAGACCGCCCGACAAGGTCCGGACCCGCGCACCGGCCTTGTCGCGGAGCCCGACGAGATCGATCACCGCGTCGGGATCGCGCGGGTGCGGGTAGTAGGACGCCCGCCGTTTGAGCACCTCGCGGATCGTCAGAAACTGCTCCACGGCCGTTTCCTGCAGGACTATCCCGACGCGTTCGAGCATGCGCCGGCGGTCGTGCCGGGGATCGAGCCCGAGCACGCCCACATTGCCGGCACTGGCGGTCTGGTAGCCCTCCAGTATCTCCACGATCGTCGTCTTGCCCGCACCGTTGGGACCGAGCAGGGCGAGGACCTCACCACTTTGAACTTCGAGATCCACTCCGCGGACCGCCTGGACGGGTCCGAAGTCCTTGCGGAGCCCACTCACCGAGACCGCCAATTCCATGCCGCAGAAGCTAATGGAACTTGACAGAGCCGAGTTCGTCCATGTGCCTGGACGCAGGTGCCCCGGTAGACTCACCGAGTGCGCGTTTCGGCAGGATCGGACCACGCAGGTCTCAAGTTGAAAGGACTGCTGATCGAGCACCTCACCTCGCTCGGGCACGAGGTTGTGGACCTCGGCACGCACTCGTCTGAGTCGGTCGACTACCCGGACTTCGGCGCAGCCGTTGGCGAAAGCGTCTGCTCGGGCGAGACAGATCTCGGAGTGTGCGTGTGCGGGACTGGGATGGGGATCGCGATCGCTGCGAACAAGGTCCACGGTGTGCGCGCGGCCGTAGTGCACGACGTGACTACGGCGCGGCTCGCCCGCGAGCACAACAACGCCAACGTGATCTGCTTCGGGGCGCGCATCATCGGCGAAGCCGTCGCCACCGACGCACTGGTGGTGTTCCTACGGAGCGAGTTCCTGGGGGGTCGCCACCTGCGCAGAGTCGAGAAGATAGCCGCACTCGAGCATCGCCAGGCTGACGACACGACCCCGGACATGAAACCTCTCGAAGGAGCCAACAAGTGACCCAGATCGTCGAAGCGTCAGGTGTGAGCGCGTTCTTGCCCGGTGCGCTAGCAGGGGACCCCGAGATGCATGCCCTGCTCGAGCGTGAGATCGAGCGCCAGCGAACGAGCCTTCAGTTGATCGCATCTGAGAACTTCACGTCCCCGGCTGTGCTCGCCGCGTCGGCCTCGGTGCTGACGAACAAGTACTCCGAGGGCTATCCAGGACGGCGCTATTACGGCGGGAACATCGTCGCTGATCAGGTGGAGGACCTCGCCAGGACCCGCGCGATGGAGCTGTTCGGTGCCGAGCATGCCAACGTCCAACCACACGCGGGGGCCAACGCGAACCTGGCGGCCTATCTGGCGCTCGTCGAACCTGGCGACACCATCTTGGCGATGCGGCTCGACCAGGGTGGTCACCTGACACACGGCTCGCCCGTCTCCATCACGGGCAAGCTGTACCGCTTTGTTGCCTACGGGGTCACGCCCGCGGCCCCCGACGGGTCTGGCGAACGGATCGACCTGGACATGGTCCGCGATCTTGCGATCCGCGAGCGGCCCCGACTGATCGTGGCCGGAGCCACGGCCTATTCAAGAGTCATCGACCCACAGCCGTTCCGCGAGATAGCCGACGAGGTCGGAGCCCGCTTCATGTTCGACGCGGCGCACCCTGCCGGCCTCATCGCCGGCAATGTCCACCCGAACCCTGTGGGCATCGCGGATGTCGTGACCCTCACTACCCACAAGACCCTTCGCGGCCCACGCGGCGGGGCAATTCTTTGCGGGGCCGACCTCGCCAAGTCCGTCGACTCGGCCGTTTTCCCGGGCCTGCAGGGCGGACCACTCGAGCACGTGATCGCCGCGAAGGCCGTGGCGTTCGGTGAAGCGCTCAGGCCTGAATTCCACGACTACGCCGCCAAAGTAGTACGCAACGCGGCGGCACTGGCGCAGGCTCTTACCGCTCAGGGGTTCCGGCTCGTCGCGGGCGGCACTGACAACCACCTCGTGCTCGTCGACTTGCGGACCTTCGAGGCCGAGCTCACCGGCAAGGTCGCGCAGGAGGTCCTGGACAGGACGGGGATCACGTGCAACCGCAATGCGATCCCGAACGACCCGCGGCCGCCCTTCGTGGCGAGCGGATTGCGGCTCGGATCAGCGGCCGAGACAACTGCCGGGCTCGGTGAGGCAGAGATGGCCGAGGTGGCGTCGCTAATCGCCCGGGCCCTTCGCGGTCGGGAGGACGAGCACGAGCTGGCTTCGGTTCGCGACGAGGTCAGGGAGCTGTGCAGCAGGTTCGACCCCTACCCAGGTGGTGTCGCGTCGGCGGGGTGACGCGCGCCTTGATCATTCGCGAGGACGCGTTCAGGACCGAGACCGGGACGAACAGGGGTATTGTTTTGCCGGCTCGGTGGAGGCAGTGCGAGGATTGGCGAGCGGAGTGAGCAGCAAGCCGTCGCCGAGCTTCAGCACGCTGATCGGTATGGGTGTCGCGACAGCCCTGTGTGTCGCCGTCGGAGTGGGCGGCGGGTACTGGCTGGACAGGACGTTCCACACCGGTGAGCTACTCACATTTGTAGGTCTGGCGCTCGGGGTGATCGCAGCGGTTGTGGTGGTCTACTTCGATGTCAGGCCGTTTCTCTGAGAGCCAGCAGCGTGGCCGGCCCGAACGGGTCGCACGCACGTGGTTCCTCGAGCTGATCAGAAAGAGGTCATGGAGCGACTCGCAGCGGTACTGGAGCAACTTGGCCTGCCGGAGATCTCGAGAATGCTCCGGCGCACGGTGTTCGGCGCCGTCGGCGTCGGCGTCGTCGCGCTCGTGGTGCTGTCGATCGTCGGTTACCCGCTCGCGGGCCTGGGCGCCTGCATCGGCCTTGGTCTGGGCCTCGCGAACATCCGCCTCGTGATGTCGACCGCCTCCCGGCTGAATTCGCTAGCTACGACCAAGGTCAAGCGGCCGATGGCAATGAACACGCTGATGCGTCTTGCTCTCACCACGGTCGTCGCAATCGTCCTGGTCGTTGTGAACCTTGCCCTCGGGATGGGTGTGCTCGGCGGCATCGCGGTCTTCTATCTCCTCTTCGTTGTGAGTCTGGTGGCAACTCTGCTCCGGCAGGGAGCCGTCACGTGAGCGGTCTCGGCTTGCTGGCCGGCGCGGGCTCGATCACGGTCGGCAACTCTCCCACTATCAAGCTCTTGGGCCTCACGGTCAACAAGTACGATGTCATCGCTTCTCTGGTCGCGGGCGTGCTCGTGATCGGCATCGGGCTGGCTGTCCGCGTGCACATCACCGCCGAGGTGCCGGGCAAGATGCAGCTTGTCTTCGAGACCCTTTCCAATGCGGTCTCGAACCAGGTCGAGTCGTCGATCGGTCCCAAGGGGCGGCGGATCGTGCCGCTCGCGATGACGCTGTTCTTGTACATCCTGTTCTGCAACTGGCTCGAGATGATCCCCACGGGTCACGCTCCCCAGTTGCTGCCGGCCCCGACGGGCGACGTGAACATGACCTACGCGATGGCGCTCACAGTGATCATCCTCGTGCACGTGACCTGGATCAGGACCCAAGGTCTCGGCCACTACATCGGCCACTACTTCCGGCCCTACAAGGTGCTCTTCCCGATCAACTTGATCGAGGAGATAGCGAAGCCCCTTACGCTGGCCCTCCGACTTTTCGGCAACATCTTCTCCGGCGGGATCATGCTGCTGCTGATCTGGGCTCTTCTACCGTGGTTCGTCGTCCCGATCGGCGACCTGGGTTGGAAGATCTTCGACGGCCTGTTCGTCGCGCCGATACAGGCCTTCATTTTCGCCCTGCTTACGATCCTCTATTTCCAGACAGCGTTGTCAGGAGAACATTGAGCACTCACAACGTCACCGAGCGGCGCGACCCGATCGTGGGAACGAGCCTCGAGCAGATCTCCAACCCGTTCAGAAAGGGAGCAGGTAAACCCAATGGCAAATAACCTCAACCAGGCGATCGAGCTTGCCGGCGCCATGGTCGGCGGCGGACTTGCCCTCGGCGGTGGCGCTATCGGCGCGGCCGTCGGCGACGGTCTGGCCGGCAGCCAGACGATCGCGGGCGTCGCCCGGCAACCCGAGGCACAAGGCCGACTGTTCACGATCATGTTCATCATCGTGGGTCTCGTCGAGGCCATGTACTTCATCAATCTCGTCTTCATGGTCCTGTTCGTCTTCGTCCTCGCCAAGAAGTAGCGACGGAGGTCTTGCTGGATGCTGTTTGCAAGCGCTGGGGCCGCAAGCTCCGGCAACGGTGGGAACTTCCTCATCCCGAACGGCACCTTTGTCGTCGAGCTGGTGATCTTCCTGGTCGTGCTGGGTGTCATCGCGAAGTGGATCCTGCCGCCCCTCCGGGACGTGGTCGACACGCGGCGGGAACGTGTCGCTACCGCGCTGGCCAAGGCGGAGCAGGCACGTGCCGAGAGCCAGCGCGTGATCGCTGAGCGCGAACGTGTTCTGGCTGAGGCCCGCGCCCAGGCTCGTGCCATCGTCGACCACGCGAATCAGGGCGCGGACTCGGCGTTCGAGAACGGTCGCCAGCGAGGTCAGGAGGAATACGACCGGTTGGTCACAGACTCCCGGGCCGAGGCTGCGGAGGAGGGTCGACGAGCCCGTGACGAGCTCCTAGGCCGGCTCGACACGCTTGTGGCCTCCGCTGCCGAGCGCGTCCTCGGCACCCGGATCGATGTCGACCAGCACCGCGGGTTGATCGACGAGTCGATCGCAACGGCCACCGGCGGGGGAGCGGGTTAGCGGTGGCGTCGTATCTGGCCGAAGTCGTTGGTTTCCTGCTGCTAGGGGTCTTCATCTACCGCTATGTGAAGCCGCCCCTCAAGAAGTTGATGGACCGCCAAGCCGAGTCGATCCGGTTGTCGCTTTCCTCAGCAGATGCCGGGTTGGAGAGCAGTCGACGCATGCTCGAGGAAGCACACGCGGCCCTCGAGGCGGCGCACTCGGAAGCGACGGCGATAGCCGAGCGCGCGCACGAGACCTCTGCCCAGCTCCTTCTCGAGGGCGAACGCCACGGCCGTGAGGAGTACGACAGGCTCGTGGTGAGCGCGGCCGCGGAGGCCGAGTTCGAACGCCAGCGCGCCCGCGAGGAAGTCACGCGGCAGGTCGGCGCGATCGTGATGGCGGCGACCGAACTGGTCGTCGCTGCCGAGATCGACTCGTCGCTCCAGAGGGTGTTCATCGGCGAGACGATTGACGCCGCCGAGGCGATGGTATGAGAGACCTGTTACGCGGCTACGCAACCGCGATCTTGGAGTCGGCGGCCGAAGCGGGCCGCGCGCGCCAGATGGTGGGCGATCTACGCGCGTTCTCGTTGGCCCTTACCGAATCAGACACGCTCCGCAACGTGCTCACGGATGCGACCATCCCGGCCCGGGCACGTCGAGGTGTCGTGCACGATCTCCTGGATGAGAAGGCCGCGGCCGAGTCCCAGGCTCTGGCCTGCTGGGCCGCGCTTGTGGAGCCCGCGGCGGAATTCCCAGCTGCCGTGCTAGAGCTGGTCGAGCTCGCTCTCGAGACCGCAGACGCCGAGGAGGCAGGCCACCTGCGACTCGTTCCGGCAGAGGAACTCCTTGGTGGCCGAACCGCGGTGCGCGAGCGCATCCGTGGCTATGCCGACCGGTTGTTCCAGGAAGTCGAGCGGCTTGAGCTCATCGATGACATCGAGGACGAACTGGTCCGTTTTGCGAGGATCGTCGACTCGAGTCTTGGGTTGCGTCGTGGGCTCGTAGACCCGTCAGCACCGGTCGCGCAGCGGGTCGCCCTGCTCGACGATCTGCTTTCGGGCAAGGTGTTGCCTGCGACCGCTCGGTTGGCCGCGTACGTGCTGAAGGCCGGCCACAGCCGGGATCTCGTAGGCACCCTCGAATGGGTCGCGGGGCTTGCCGGTGAGGAGCGAGGACGGCGTGTGGCAAAGGTGCGCTCGGCCGTCGAGCTCGATGACGACGAGTACGCGCGGCTCGTCGAGGCACTCGAGCGTACAGCGGGCCATCCGGTCAAAGTCCGCGTGCAGATCGAACCTTCGTTGTTGGGCGGGATGGCCGTCGAGATCGGCGATACCGTCATCGACGGTTCGGTGCGGCACCGGCTCGACCAACTCCGCGAAGCCCTGGCCCCGTCGACGGCCCTGCGCGACCTGTCGACCTCCGAACATGACCGTTCCTGAACCAGACGAAGAGGACAAAAGGACTCCCACCGATGCCTGAGCTCACGATCAACGCCGAAGACATCGCCGCGGCGCTGGCGCGCAATGTCAGCGAATTCACGACCGGGACCGAGGCCGAGCAGGTTGGCCGCATCGCCGAGGTCGGTGACGGCATCGCACGGGTCACTGGCTTGCCCGGGGCCACCGTCAACGAATTGCTCGAGTTCGAGAACGGGACCGTCGGCCTCGCCCTCAACCTCGACGAGGAGTCGATCGGCGCGGTCATCCTCGGCACGATGGACGGACTCGACGAGGGGCAGGTGGTCCGCTCGACCGGCAGGATCTTGTCCGTGCCGGTTGGGGACGCGTTGCTGGGCCGCGTCGTGAACCCTCTGGGTGAGCCGATCGACGGCAAAGGCCCCCTTGGTGCCACCATTGATCGCCGTCTCGAGATTCAGGCGCCAGGCATCGTGTCGCGCCAGCCCGTCTTCGAACCGTTGCAGACCGGCATCAAGGTCATCGACGCGATGACGCCCATCGGTCGCGGCCAGCGCGAGCTCATAATCGGCGACCGCAAGACGGGCAAGACCACGATCGCGACCGACACGATCCTCAACCAGCTTGGCCAGGATGTGAAGTGCATCTACGTCGCGATCGGCCAGAAGGGGTCGACGATCTCCCAGACGGTCGCGACCTTCGCGGAGCACGGAGCTTTGGCCTACACCGTCGTAGTTGCGGCCCCAGCGTCCGAGCCCGCGCCGTTCAAGTACCTCGCGCCCTACGCGGGTTGCGCGATGGGCCAGCACTGGATGGAGAACGGCGAGCACGCGCTCGTCGTCTACGACGACCTCTCCAAACAGGCCGAGGCCTACCGTCAGATCTCGCTCCTGCTTCGTCGCCCGCCAGGTCGGGAGGCCTACCCCGGTGACGTCTTCTACCTCCACAGCCGCCTTTTGGAGCGGGCGGCGAAGCTTTCCGACAAGATGGGCGGTGGCTCGCTCACAGCGCTGCCGATAATCGAGACCAAGGCGGGTGACATCTCCGCCTACATCCCGACCAACGTCATCTCGATCACCGACGGCCAGATCTTCCTCGAGAGCGAGCTTTTCTACTCGGGGGTGCGCCCGGCATTCAACGTCGGGAACTCGGTGTCACGAGTCGGCGGTGCGGCCCAGATCAAGGCGATGAAGGCAGTTGTCGGCACGCTAAAGATCGACCTGGCGCAGTTCCGCGAGTTGGAAGCGTTCGCCACCTTCGGGTCCGAGCTCGACAAAGCGTCACAGGCACAGCTGGACCGTGGCTATCGCCTCACAGAGCTCTTGAAGCAGGGCCTGAACGTTCCCTTGCCCGTTGAGGAGCAAGTAGTCGTCATCTTCGCGGGGGTACGCGGGCATATCGACGACGTGGCCGTCGAAGACGTGGGGCGCTTCGAGTCTGAGCTGCGAGCGTTCATGCGGGCGCGCCACCCTGAGGTTCTCGAGCAGATCGCGTTATCGGGCACGCTCTCGAACGAGGTCGAACTCGAAGCTGCGATCGGGGAGTTCAAACGTGGCTTCAGCCCCTCGGAGGCTCCAGCGGCGGTTGAGGGCGCCAGCACACGAGCACCAAGTGGGGATGGAGCTGCAGGCAAGACCGAGGCGACCGCCCCGGTCGTGGGCGAGAACGAGGCCGAGTAGGCACATGGCAGGCGGTCAGGAGCGGGTCCTTCGTCGACGTATCCGCACCATCGAGTCAACGAAAAAGATCACCAGGTCCTTCGAGCTCATCGCGGCTTCACAGATCTCCCGCGCCCAGGGCCGCATCGCCGGTTCCCGCCCTTATGTCAAGGCGATCTCGGACATCTTGGCGGAAACCGCCCGCGAAGGCGGGAGCTCGACGCGTCTGCTCGGGATTCCTGAGTCACCACAGAACGTCCTTGCGCTCGTGATTGTCGCGGACCGGGGCTTGGCGGGCGCCTACAACTCGAGTGTGCTGCGCGCAGCCGAACGCCTGATCCGGTCCCGGTCGCAGGAGGGTCGCGGCTTCACGGTGATGGCGATCGGCAAGAAGGCTCAGGCCTATTTCCGGTTTCGCCACCAGCCGGTCGCCCAGCAGTTTGTCGCCATGTCCGACCGTCCCACCTACGAAGATGCGCGACGAGTGGCCGCGGTCATCGTTCCGCCGTTCCTCGCCGGTGAGGTCGATCTCGTGCAGATCGTCTCGACCAGGATCCGGTCCGCGAGCAGCCAGGTCGTGGAGACTCGACAGCTGCTGCCGGTGCTGCCGAGCCCGAAGCAGTCTGGCCCCAAGCCCTCCGGCGTTGCGCAAACGGCCGGCGAGTCCGCTGCGACCGCTGTCTCAGCGGCTGGCGACCACGGCTCGGCGGGGTCCGAAAGAAAGCTCGGCTTCTTCGAGTTCGAGCCCGATGTCGAGCAGCTGCTGGCGCAGCTCATCCCGCTGTACGCAGAGGCCTCGATCTATGCCGCGCTGCTGGAGGCGTCCGCTTCGGAGCACGCCTCGCGCCAACGGGCGATGTCGGCAGCCACCGAGAACGCCGAAGAGCTGCTGAAGACGCTCAAGCGGGTGATGAACCGCGCCCGCCAAGACTCCATCACGACCGAGATCATGGAGATCGTCGGAGGCTCCGAGGCCCTGCGTTCGGCCGGCGACACCCCCCATGACCTCACTCATCCGCAAGCAACCGAGGAGCAGAACCGATGACCACCGTGGCCCCCGAAGTCCCTGTTGCCAAGCAACTCGAGAACGGCCGCATCGTCGCGATCGCGGGGCCTGTCATCGATGTCGAGTTCCCTCCCCACGCGTTGCCCGAGATCAACACTGCCGTCGAGGTGACCCTTGTCGTGGACGGCAACGAGGTGCTCATCACCGCCGAGGTCGCCCAGCAGATCGGCGAGGGTCGGGCGCGTTGCATCTGTTTGAAGCCGACCGACGGGCTCGCCCGCGGCGCAACGGTTGTCAACACAGGTCGCGGCATCACCGTTCCCGTCGGCGACGCCGTGCTCGGTCACGTGTTCAACGTGATCGGCGAGCGGCTGGATGCCGGCGAGATGGCCGAGCCCGACGCGTGGTGGGAGATCCACCGTCCGGCCCCGGACTTCGACACGCTCGAGCCGAGGCGGCAGATGTTCGAGACCGGCATCAAGGTCATCGATCTTCTGGAGCCCTACGTGCAGGGAGGCAAGATCGGGTTGTTCGGTGGAGCCGGTGTGGGCAAGACCGTGCTCATCCAGGAGATGATCCACCGCGTCGCACAAGAGCACGGCGGAGTGTCGGTCTTCGCGGGCGTGGGCGAGCGAACCCGCGAGGGCACCGACCTCTGGCTCGAGATGCAGGAGTCCGGTGTCATCACCAAGGCCGCCCTCGTATACGGCCAGATGGATGAGCCTCCGGGTGTGCGGCTACGCGTGGCGCTCTCGGCCCTGACGATGGCGGAGTACTTCCGGGACGTGAAGAACCAGGACGTGCTGCTGTTCATCGACAACATCTTCCGTTTCGTGCAGGCGGGCTCGGAGGTTTCGACGCTGCTCGGCCGCATGCCGTCCGCCGTCGGGTACCAGCCCACGCTCGCGGACGAGATGGGTGAGCTCCAGGAGCGCATCACCTCCACGAGGGGCCACTCCATCACTTCGTTGCAGGCCGTATACGTCCCTGCCGACGACTACACGGACCCGGCACCGTTCACGACCTTCACTCACCTCGACGCGACCACTGAGCTGTCGCGTCAGACCGCGGCACTCGGCATCTATCCGGCCGTCGACCCGCTCGCATCGACTAGCAACATCCTCGCTCCAGAGGTTGTCGGGGATCGCCACTACCAGTGCGCACGGCGGGTTCAAGAAGTGTTGCAGCGTGCCCGCGAGCTTCAGGACATCATTGCCATTCTCGGCCTCGACGAGCTCTCCGAAGAGGACCGTCTGAGCGTGACCCGGGCGCGCAAGATCCAGCGCTTTTTGTCCCAGCCGCTGTTCGTGGCGGAGGTCTTCACCAGCCTGCCCGGCATCTACGTCCCGATAGACGAGACCGTGCGCAGCTTCGAGGCGCTCGTGGGTGGCGACCTCGACGATGTCCCTGAGCAGGCATTCCTGAACGCAGGTGGCGTGGACGACGTGATCGTGAAGGCCAAGTCCATCGAGCGGGGCTGACCAGGCTCATGGCCAACTTGACCCACGTGGAGCTGATCACGCCCGAACGCGTGCTGTTCTCGGGCGAGGCCGAAGCAGTCGTGTTGCGCGCCGACGGGGCCGACACGACCTTTCTCGCCAACCACATGGACTACATCGGTGCCGTCGATGTGTGCGTGCTGCGGCTCGAAGGTGTGAAGGCCGACGGAGCCTCGGGCGGCCCTGGCGCGCAGGGCGAGCCGGACCCAGTCGGCGAGCTCCGCGCCGCGGTGCACGGCGGCTTTGTCAAGGTGGCCGACAACGAGGTGACAATCGTGGCCGGAGTCGCCGAGCTTGCCGAGGAGATCGACGTCGAGCGAGCTGAGCGCGCGCTCCAAGCTGCCGAGGGTCAGCTTTCTGCCGGCGAAGCGGTTGATGCTGAAGCGGCTGCCGCGAGGGCGCGGGTGCGGATAGAAGCCGCCGTCAGGCTGAAGAGCGACTTAAGTCGCCTGTCGGACCGCGGCTCGCGCTCACTCTCTCCGGCGTAAGTTTCTGGGATGCGCCTCGCCTTCAAGACCGCACCGCAGAACACCACCTGGCACGACCTCATCGAAGTCTGGCGGGCAGCCGACGATATCGAGCTGTTCGAGTCCGGCTGGCTCTTCGACCACTTCTACCCGATCTACTCGGATGCGACCGGGCCCTGCCTCGAGGGATGGGTCACCCTCACCGCCCTCGCCCAGGCGACGAAACGGCTTCGTTTCGGGACGCTCGTGACTGGAGTCCACTATCGACACCCCGCCGTGCTAGCCAACATGGCGGCGACGCTCGACGTCGTCTCGGGGGGCCGCCTCGAGCTGGGTATCGGGGCAGGCTGGAACGAGGAGGAGTCCGGCGCCTACGGCATTGCCGTCGGCACCCCCAAGCAGCGCAGCGATCGTTTCGAAGAGGCATGTGAGGTGATCATCGGCCTTCTCTCCAACGACACGACCTCGTTCAGCGGGACCTACTACGAGCTGACGAATGCCCTTTGCAACCCCAAGCCGATCCAGCGGCCGCATCCGCCGATCTGCATCGGAGGAAACGGCGAGAAACGCACGTTGCGCACTGCGGCCCGATTCGCCCAGCACTGGAACTTCGTCGGCGGCACCGCCGAAGAGTTCGCGCGAAAGCGCGATGTGCTCCGCGAACACTGCGAGGACCTCGGGCGAGACCCGGGAGAGATACTGCTGTCGAGCCACGTCCGTTTCGAGGGCGACCCCGCCGCGGCGGCGGCTGCTGCGGCAGAGCTTGCCGACGCCGGCGCCGAGCTCGCGATCGTCTATCTCCGCCCGCCCCTCACGCCGGCCGTGCTCGAGCCGTTGGCAGAGGCCTTCATCTCGGTGAGCTGAACCGTGCAGATTGCCCGCTCGATGTCCCGGGCGCGACCGTCATCTCCCCACTAGCTCACGGCGAGTCCTAACCTCGCGAAGTGCCACAAAGACGCAGGCTGACGGTCTCGCTCGTGGTAACAGGTGCGCTTGCCAACGAGATCGACGGCCTGCGGAGAGCCCTCGGAGCCAAGGCTCTCCACCGCATCGCCCCGCATTGCACCCTCATCCCTCCGGTCAATATCCGGGAGGAGAGTCTCGAGACGGTCCTTTCGAACGTCCGCGCCGCCGCCGGAAAGAGCGCCCCCATCGCTGTGGACCTGGGGCCGCTGGCGACGTTCTGGCCCCGCACGCCGGTACTCTACCTGGCCGTCAGCGGAGACCTCGACGCCATGAGGGTGCTCCGGAGCAATCTCGGTGATGGTCCGTTGGCACCACCCCCGCAGCGGTCCCAGCGCGCCTTCGTACCGCACCTCACCCTCGACCAACGGATCGAGCCCGGTCGTCTGTCACACGCGTTGGCCGCTCTGGCGGACTTCAGAGCGTCGTACTGCTTCGAGCGGGTCACGGTTCTCGAACAGGATGCCGGCCATCGTTGGCAGCCTTTGGCCGACGCCGCCTTGGGCAGGCCCGCTGTCGCAGGCAGAGGCAGCATCGATCTCGAGCTTTCAGTGGTAGATCAGCCCGATCCCCTGACCACAGCTTGGGCCGAGGAGCAGTGGACCAGCTACTCGAGGGATCGCTATGGCGAGTTGGTGCGCCCGATCAAGCCGTACGCGCTCGTCGTCAGGTCGAGCGGCCGACTCGTCGGGTTCGCAGACGGTGAGGTCCGCGGCCCGGTGTTGCGGATCGGCCGGTTGATCGTCAGCCCTGAATGGCGCAGCCTCGGGTTCGGTTCGCACCTGCTGCGTGCGCTGGAGCATCTCGCAGGCGAGCGAGGTTGCGGCCTGGTCCGGCTCGAAACCCTATCGGGGGGGCGTGCGGAACGGTTCTATGCAGATCGCGGCTATGTGGTCGCAGCAAACCTCCCGAAGTGGCGGGAGGACCACGACTTTGTCGTCATGGAGCGCGAGGTCGTCGTCGCGGTTGGAGGATCCTCACCTGAGGGTCCAAACGAGAACACCCCGAAGGACCCGTCCTCTGCTCACGGCGGAGGAATCAGGTAGGAACAGGCCCCGACTCAGCCCCGAGCTCACGCGAGACTTCACCGACGAGCCGGGCAGCCGCCTGCTCGGGGTCCATCCGCTTCTCCCTCAGCGCTGTCAGCAGCCCGGCGCTGGCGGCACCGGCGACCGCCGCGTCGAGAGCGGCGTCGAAACGCCGCTTCGCGATCCTGAGCGCTTCATCGCGCGCCCGCTCGGCGCGCCTTACTTGGAGCACTCCATGGACCTCAAGGTGCCTACGGTGGGAGGAGATGGCGTCCCAGAGCTCGGCGATGCCCTCGCCGGTCGGGGCGACGGTCTTCACGATCGGCGGCGTCCATTCGAGGGTTCCCGAGAGTTGAACCATGAGCCTCAGGTCACGCGCGGTCTCCTGGACGCCGGGCCGGTCGGCTTTGTTGATGACCAGGACATCTGCGATCTCGAGGAGCCCTGCCTTGTTGGCCTGCACGGCGTCTCCCCAACCGGGATTTACCACCACAACCACGGTGTCGCACGTGGCTGCTATCTCGACTTCGACTTGGCCGACACCGACGGTCTCGACGATCACGAGAGGCCATCCCGTTGCATCGAGCAGTCGTACGGCTTCGGGCACGGCTGCTGCGAGGCCCCCGAGGTGGCCTCTTGTCGCCATCGATCGGATGAAGACGGCGTCGTCGAGGGCGTGCTCCTGCATTCGCACACGGTCGCCGAGAATCGCGCCGCCTGTCACAGGCGAGGAAGGGTCGACTGCGAGCACGGCAACCGGGGTGTCGTGCCGCTCGCGCAGTCCTGCGAGCACGGCGCTCGCCAAGGTCGACTTTCCCGAGCCGGGGGCGCCGGTGAAGCCTATGGAGTAAGCGGTCCCGGCCCGCCTGAAGGTCAGGCCGGCAAGCTCGCGCCCGGAGTCCCCGCCTCTCTCGACAACCGAGAGGAGACGCGCCAGGGCACCTCGGTCACCTGCCACGGCCGCTTGGAACAGCTCGGCTGTGCTCGCGCGCGGCCGGGGGGGCTTCACGGGGAGCAAACGCGTTCGATGTTCGCGCCTAGTGAGTTGAGGCGCTCCTCGAGGCGCTCATAACCGCGGTCGATGTGCTCGGCACCGCTCACGTCGGTGACGCCTTCGGCCGCCAGCCCGGCAAGCACGAGCGCCGCCCCTGCGCGGATGTCCGATGCCCGAACACGGGCTCCTGACAACCTGGGCACGCCGCGCACGATCGCGTGGTGGCCTTCGGTCTTGATCTTGGCCCCCATCCGCCTCAGCTCGTCGGTGTAGCGGAAACGGCCGGCGAACAGGTTCTCGCTCACGATCGCGATCCCGTCTGCGACCGAGAGCAGGGTCACGAGCAGCGGCTTGTAGTCAGTCGCGACTCCCGGATAGGGCAGGGTCGCGACATCGACCGACTTGAGGCGTCCTTCGGCGGCGGCCAAGAGGCCTCCGTCGGTCGCAGTGCAGTGCATACCCATCTGGCGGAGCTTCTCGAGGAGCATGTCCATGTGCTCGGGTCGTGCCCCTTTGACGAACACTTCTCCGCCGGCAAGACCGACCGCTGTGACAAGCGTCGCCGCCTCCACCCGGTCGGGGATCGCCCGGTGATCAGCGGGACGCAGCTGGTCCACTCCCTCGATCTCGATGTGGGAGGTCCCCGCACCGTGGATCCGCGCTCCCATCTCGGTCAACATCGACGCGAGGTCGCTGATCTCGGGTTCCCTTGCGGCATTCTCGATCACGGTTGTGCCCTTGGCGAGTACCGCACCCATCAAGATGTTGTCGGTCGCGGTGTGGCTCGGAAACTGGAGGGCGATCCGCGCGCCGACGAGCCGGTCACAGTGCCCGTCCACATAGCCGTGCTCGGCCACGAAGCTCGCCCCGAGGTTCTCGAACGCGCTGAGGTGGAAGTCGATCGGTCGCTCGCCGAAGTCGTCGCCCCCCGGCATCGAGACCCTGGCGGTGCCGTAACGGGCGAGCAGAGGGCCAAGAACGACGATCGATGCCCGCATCTTCTCGACGAGCTCATAGGGGGCGATGGGCGTCACGTCCTCAGGGATGGTGATCTCGAGGTGCCCCTCGGGACCTCGGCCTATGTGGACGACATCGGCGCCCATGGCACGAAGCACGTCCGACATGATCGCGACGTCGCTGATGACCGGCACGTTGTCCAGGCGGTGGACGCCGGGGGCGAGAAGGCAGGCGGCCATGAGCTTCAGCACCGAGTTCTTGGCCCCGTTCACGCACACGGTGCCGTGCAGAGGGCCGGATGGGTGCAGGACGAAGCGATCCACGGCGAGACAGTACCGCCGGGAGCGGGTCGCGACCTAGCGACAAGCCGTTGCGGGCGGGAGAACGCGCCCATTCCACAGCGTGTAGCAAGCTATCGTCGACACGGTGAGCGTCAGTTGCCGGCTCCCCGATCGAGGACTTGTCTTGACACCCGTCTGGGCAACCGAGCTCGGCTGACGGGGCAGATGGCTTCTCGTCCACGTCCGAGCATGGACGACGCGCGCTGGTACGAGGAGGCTGTCTTCTATGAGCTGCTCCCTCGAGGATTCTTCGATTCCAACGCGGATGGCATAGGCGACTTCCAGGGCCTGCGCCAGAAGCTCGACTACCTCCAGTGGCTGGGCATCGACTGTGTCTGGCTCCTGCCCTTCTATCCCTCACCGCTTCATGACGGTGGCTACGACATCAGCGACTTCCTGACGGTCGCACCCGATATCGGCAACATCGACGACCTGGTAGCGCTCGTGGAGGACGCCCACCGCCGCGGGATCAGGATCATCTCCGATCTCGTGATGAATCACACCAGCGACCAGCATCCCTGGTTCATCGAGTCCCGTTCGTCGCGCGACAACCCGAAGGCCGACTGGTACATGTGGGCCGACGACGACCACGGCTTCGCCGACGTCCGCGTCATCTTCTGCGACGTCGAGTCGTCCAACTGGACCTTCGACCAGCGGCGCCAGCAGTACTACTGGCACCGGTTCTTCCATCAGCAGCCGGACCTCAACTACGACAATCCCGAGGTCGTCGACGCGATGCTCGGAGTCGTCCGGTTCTGGCTCGATCTCGGCCTCGACGGGTTCCGCCTCGATGCGGTCCCGTACCTGTTCAAGGCAGAGGGCACGTCTTGTGAGAACCTGCCGGCGACCCATAACTTGCTCCGCCGGATCCGGGCCGAGATGGACGTCTCCTACCCCGGCAGGCTGATGCTCGCAGAGGTCAACCAGTGGCCAAGCGCCGTCACCGAGTACTTCGGCGACGGCGACGAGTGCCACATGTGCTTCAACTTCCCGCTCATGCCCCGGATGTTCATGGCCGTTCGCCGTGAGCAGCGCTTCCCGATCACCGAGATCCTCGCCCAGACCCCCCCGATTCCCGACGGCTGCCAATGGGGGATCTTCCTGCGCAACCACGACGAACTCACCTTGGAGATGGTGACCGACGAAGAGCGCGACTACATGTACAACGAGTATGCCCACGACCCGAGGATGCGCAGGAACCTCGGCATCCGGAGACGCCTGGGCCCTCTGGTCGAAAACGACCGGCGCGTGGCCGAGCTGCTCTACGGGCTACTCCTGTCCCTGCCGGGCAGCCCGGTCCTCTATTACGGCGACGAGCTGCTTATGGGTGACAACATCTACCTCGGCGACCGCGATGGCGTCCGCACGCCGATGCAATGGGCGCCCGACCGAAATGCCGGCTTCTCCCGAGCCGACTTCGCGCAGCTTTACCTGCCACCGCTGATGGACCCGGTCCACGGCTACCAGGCTGTCAACGTCGAGGCGGAACAGCGGGACCCCTCGTCGTTCCTCCACTGGTTGCGGCGCATGCTCCTTGTGCGCCACCAGTACCCCCAGTTCGCTACCGGCTCGCTCGAAATACTCCCTGCCGACAATCCCTCGGTGATCGCCTATGTCAGGCGGTCCAGCGTCAAGGATGGCCCAGCTGCGGTGCAGCCCGAGTTGGACAGCGCTGCCGACGCAGCACGCGGGCCCGACTTTCAGGTCCCGCCTGGCGAGCCCGAGCCAACGGGCACGCACACTTCTGTGTTGTGCGTGTCGAACTTGAGTCGCTTCGCCCAGCCGGCTGAGCTCAGCCTCGGCCGGTGGGAGGGCTGCACGCCCATCGAGCTGTTGGGGCGCGTGCCGTTCCCGCGCGTCACAGCCAATCCCTACTCGGTGACGCTCGCGCCCTACGGCATCTACTGGTTCGAGCTAGAGGAGCGCTGATAGTGCCCCCCACCCCGTCAGCTTTCGAAGGGCTCGTCATCCCCTATCTCCAGCGCCAACCATGGTTCCTGGCTGACATGTCGCGGTTTGATCGCGGCGTTTGGGCAACCGTCCGGCTCGCTGATCTGGAGATCCTGCTCGACGGGCGGCCGGGGCTGGCGAGCGTGGTCGTCACTGTCGGCAACCGTCCGTTCCACGTCCTGGTCGGATGGCGGGAGGTGGCACTCGCCCCGGCGGTCCTAGGGGACCACCAAGGTGCGGTGCTCGGAATGTGCAGCGACGGTGGAGGCGACGTGCTGTGCTACGACGCCCTCGCCGACGAGGAGCTCTCGAGGGGGCTGCTGGCTTTCGCCACCGCCGGGCGGGAGAGTGCCAAACGCGTGCGCCTGGTTCACTCGTTGGCGAGCCACGCGTCGCTCGTCTACGACGAGCACCTGTTCATGAAGTCCTACCGGGTTCTCGAGCCCGCGCCGCGGCCCGAGATCGAGCTCATGTTGAGGCTGGAAGAGGTCGGTTTCGAGCACACCTTGCGGCCGGTGGCCTACTGGGAGCGAAACGGGTGGGACCTGGCACTCGTGCGCGAGTACATCCCGGGAGCAGTGGAGGGCCGTCTTCTCGCGCTGACATCTCTGCGCGACCTGCTCGGCCGCAATCTCGACGACGGTCGGCCCAAGCTTGAAGACGTCGGCGGGGCCGGTGGTGACCTTTCCTCGGAGGTGCGTCGTCTGGGCGAGGCGACGGGCAGCCTCCATCTCGCCCTCGCTGAGGCCTTCGGAGTCCGCAGCCTTCCTGACGGCGACACATTGCGCACCGCGGCAATCCGGATTCACGGCGACTACCACCTCCGTCGGGTCTTCCGGACCGACGCCGGTTGGATCGTCGGGGGTTTCGGCGACGACCCGTTGATCGGCAAGTCCGCCGACAGCACCAAGCCGCAAGAGCCGCGCTTCGCCTCGCCGTTCGAGGACCTGGCGGACCTCTCGTACTCCCTCAGACAGGTGGCGGCCGAGTCCGTGGCGGCCCAACCGGCCGCCACGCGGATTCAGGCCGAGCGGCTCGCGAAGGCCTGGGAGCGTCGCAACCGGGGCGCCTTTCTGAGCGGTTACCTCGGCGTCGGCGGCATCCGTAGGCTCGTGGCATTGGACCGGCCGGCAGCGGCGGACGCGATCAAGTCACTGATCACCGCACGTGCGATGCCTACCTAGGTCCCGCTAGGACCTTCGCGCCGCGACTGGCGGTGCGCTCTTAGGAGGCAGCGGTCATCGTTTGGTCGGCCGTGTCCGGCTCGACACGCCTCAGCGCCTCGCGCAGGTCTGCGGCGGCCTTTTCAGGCCCGACCACGTTGATCATGACCCCTGTGCCGAGCTCGAAACCCGCCCGGGTGGTCAAGCACGGCAGGATGTGCACGTGCCAGTGGAACTCACCTGTCGAGCTGTAGGGAGCAGAGTGGAACACGACGTTGTAGGCCACGTCGCCGACGCTCTCGTTGACTGCGCGAAGCGCGCTGCGGACGGCTCGCCCGACGCCGACGATGCTGTCTGTGGCTGCCCGGTGGAGGTGAGCACCATGCTCGCGGGGCACGACGAGAATCTCGTAGGGCGTCCCGCTCCAATATGGGCAGAACGTCACAGCGTGCTCTGTCGCCTGGATCATCCGGTGCTCGAATGTCTGCTCGGCCGTCGCCGCCGCGCAGACGACGCACCCGCCCGCGAACCGCTCGAAACTGGCCTGCTCGTCGGCAAGCTCCCTCGGCACGAACGGGATCCCGAGCAGCTGGCCATGGGGGTGGGCTATGGACGCACCGGCCTGGCGGCCATGATTGATGATCACCTGGCTGTAACGCAGGCCGGGGGTGCTTTCGTGCTCCGCCACCCGGTCCCGGATGGCGAGCATCACGAGCGACACCTGCTCGTCGGGGAGCGAAGCCATCGTCACTTCGTGGTCTGGCGAGAGGACCAGTACCTCGTGGATCCCACTTGCCGGGGCCTCTGTGAACACCGGCCCTCGATTCTCGATGACAAAGGGCGCGTCACCCTGAAACGCCGGGTAGCGGTTCGGCAGGACCCTCACGAGCCAGGCGCCGGAGGTCCCGTAGACCTCGAGGGCCGGGGCCGTCGAGGATTCCATGCCTGGACAGAATGGGCACGGGATTCCCTCGAGGGAGTCGAGCGTGGGCTGGCGCGGTACGAAGAGCGCCTGTCGCTGGGCGCGGTCGGTGGCCACCGTCACCCACCGTCCCGAAAGCGGATCAATGCGAAGCTGGTTCACGCGCGGACGAGGACCTCCTTCGAAGCAGAAGCTCGGCAGATGATTGTCATCACTTTTAAAGCTATCGCCACAATAGGCACCTTGAGTCGGCATCCGACATGACAGGGCCCGGTTATGACCTGTTGGTGGGACTTCACGTCCTGAGCGCGGTAATCGGTTTCGGCGCGGTCGGCCTCTCTGGCACCTACGCGGCCAGTGCCCGCGAGGCGACCGAGCCGCGCCAGGATCCAGCGCTGCGGCGGTACTTCCATCTCAGCACGAACTGGGCGGAGAGATCGCTGCTCGTGACCCCTGTCCTCGGCGCGATCGTGTTGTGCGCAGGGGACCGCTCCGCTGACTCGCAGGCCTGGCCGTGGATCGGGCTTGGTTGTTGGGTCCTCGCGGCGTCGATCGCGACTGGCCGGTGCTGGCCCGCCGAGCGGAGGATCCAGTTGTGGCTGGCAGATCTGCCTGACAGCGCAGATGGGCCGCCGCCCGGCCTTGGCGAGTTCCGGGATGCTTGCCGTGTCGTGCAAAGCGGCGCCTCGGTGGTCTCGTTGTGTTTCATAGCCGCTGTGGTGGTAATGATCTGGCAACCCCGATGAACTCGTTACAGCGCTGATCTCGGCTTCTCGCTTGGCCGCTCTTCTGGGTCGCCCCGGGCGCCGGTAGATTTGAGTCGTGGAGGCCCTCGCAATCCGGCGGGATCGAGTCGCGTCCCGGCCGAGGTCGTCGAGAGCTGCAGGCGTTGTCGTCCTTCTCGTCGCCGCGTTGGCCTTGTCGGCGTGCTCGCCGGCGGCCGGGGACACTCATCTCGGCACGACGGCGCCGCGAGGAGCAGTCGCTCAAGCCAAGAGACACGCTGTCGGGGGCGACCACGCCGAGGTCGCGGCGACAGGCGCGACGGGCAAAGGGTGGGCCTTGGACAAGGCGCCCGCTGCATTCGGCGTCGGCGTGTCGGTCGCGACATGGACCGATACCCGTGGTACGACTGAGAACTTCTACGAAGGCACCTCCTCGCCCGGGCGGATCATGCAGGTGGAGATCCTCTACCCGACCGTGGCGGTCAAGGCACGTGTGGTCAAGCCCTGGGCGGCCCCCGCCTACCGTTACGGTCCTTACCCGGTGATCGTGTTCGCCCACGGCTACGACGTGGACCCCAACACCTATCGCGCGCTGCTCGTGTCCTGGGTCGCAGCGGGCTACGTGGTCGTCGCGCCCTTCTTTCCCGACACGACCCTCGCCGCGATCCAAGCCCAGCACGGTGTCGACACCGAGTACGACATCTTCAACCAGCCCGCTGATGTCGCCTTCGTGGTCTCGCAGGTCATCGGGGCGGCACATCGCTCGCCACCGCCGTACGCGGCCTATCTGGCCGGCTTGGTGGACCCTGCCCACCTCATCCTCGCCGGGCAGTCCGACGGCGCGGACACCGTCGCCGCGCTCGTTTACGACCGCGCGTACGCGAGGACCCGGGCCTCGATGCCGGTTCACCCGATCGCCGTGGCACTGCTTTCAGGGGCTGAATGGACCCGCACCGGGGATGTCTACTCGGCGCCGAGCCGCGTCGGGCCCGCGGTGCTCGTGGTTCAGAGCTTGACTGACGCGTGCAACTATCCCGCCGACAGCTCCGCGCTCTACAACATGGTGACGGGTCCGAAGTGGTACCTCGCTCTGGAGGACGCCACGCACCTCGGTCCCTACGTCGGTGAAGGTGCAGCGGCTGGCGAGGTGGAGCGGGTGTCGGTGGGTTTCTTCGATCTCGAAGTCGGCCGGGGCAAGCCGACGCCGGCGGTCCTAGGTCGAGAAGGTGACCGGCCAGGTGTGAGCACGATCTCGAGTGCGAGGGACGTCCCTTTGTATCCGGCTCCGCCCTACGATCCGGATGCTTGCGCAGCGCCTGCGGGAGTGCCGACAAATTGAGCACCGGCGACCGCGACCCGACGGTCTATCTAGACCACGCTGCGACCACGCCGATGCGCGCAGAGGCGGTCGCCGCCATGCTCCCGTTCCTTGCTGGCAGCTTCGGCAACCCGTCAGGGAGCCACCGCATCGCGAGGACGGCGCGGAGGGCGCTCGACGACGCCCGCGAAACTCTCGCCGTGTTGCTCGGGGCTCATCCCGGTGACGTCGTGTTCACGAGTGGCGGCACCGAGGCGGACAATCTGGCCGTGTTCGGCATCGCCACCGGGTCCGGGACGGCGCTCTGCAGCGCAGTCGAGCACCCGGCGGTGCTCCAGGCGTGTCTGGCAGTCGGCGGAAGCGTCGTGCGTGTCGATCGTCGCGGCGTCGTCGATCTCGACATGCTCGTGGACCAGTTGGACGAAAAAGTGCGCATAGTTTCGGTGATGCTCGTCAACAACGAGACGGGAGTGCGCCAGCCGCTCGAGACAGTGGTCGCGCTGGTACGCGACCGTGCACCTCGGGCTCTCGTGCACACAGACGCCGTGCAGGCCTTCAGCTGGCTCGATGTCGCCGCGATGACGGCCGGTGCCGACCTGGTCAGTGTGAGCGCTCACAAGTTCGGAGGGCCGAAGGGCGTGGGTGTGCTCGTCGCACGCGACCGCGCGACGCCGCTGCGACCGATGTTGCGCGGCGGCCCGCAGGAGCGCGAGCGCCGAGCGGGCACGCAGAACGTGGCCGGCGTCGTCGCAATGGCCGCAGCGGCCGAGGCCAACGTGCGCGATCGCGAGGAGGCGAGTCGGCGCGTCCTGAAGCTGTCGACGCGGTTGGTCGAGGGGATACTGGGCGCTGTCCCACAGGTGCACGAGGCCGTGGCACCGGGGCTGCGCATCGACGCGATCTGCAACCTGGGCATCGAAGGCGTCGAAGGGGAGGAGCTGCTCATGGTTCTTGACGAGCTCGGGGTCTGCGCGTCGGCGGGCTCGGCGTGTGCGAGCGGCGCCATCGAGCCGAGCCACGTCCTTTTGGCGATGGGCCGCTCGACCGAGGAGGCAAAGCACCACGTAAGGCTTTCTCTCGGCCATGGGACGACCCAGGCAGACATCGACTCGGCTGTGCCTGCATTTGCCGAGGCAGTGGAGCGCCTGCGCAGCTGAAGGTGTCCGGGTCCGCTGCGCCCAGGTCGTCGATGCTCTGCGAGACTTGTCGGGTGCGGGTTCTGGTCGGACTCTCAGGTGGCGTGGACTCGTCGGTTGCCGCAGCGATGCTGCTCGAGGAGGGTCACGACGTCGTTGCTGCAACCATGAAGCTGTGGGGCGGCTCAGGCGACTCAGGATGCTGCTCGGTCGGCGATGTTGACGACGCGCGGCGTGTGGCGGCTCGTCTCGGGATCGACCATCACGTCTTCAATTTCTCCGAGGAGTTCGAGCAGAGCGTCGTCGTGCCCTATGCCAAGGCACATGCCCTCGGGCGAACCCCGAATCCCTGTATCGAATGCAATAGGCATTTGAAGTTCCGCCGATTCCTCGACCGGGCTGTTCGACTTGGCTTCGACGCCGTGGCGACAGGGCATCACGCCCGCATCGCGAACCACGGACCGGACAGCCTGCCGCGACTGCTGCGCGGACGCGACGCGGCCAAGGACCAGTCCTACGTGCTATCGATGCTCACGGTTCGCGAGCTCTCCAAGGTGCTGCTCCCTGTCGGCGAGCTCACAAAGCCCGAGGTGCGCTCACGTGCCGCGGCACTGAGTCTGCAGACAGCCGCGAAGCCCGACAGCCAGGAGGTCTGCTTCATCGCGGCTGGGCCCGGGCAGGGCCCGCGCGAGCGCTTTCTCGCTGAGCGGATCGAGCTGCACCCGGGACGAATCGTCGACCACGCGACCGGCTCGGTGGTCGGCACGGTGCCCGCGGTCGAGCTCGTCACCGTCGGCCAGAGGCGTGGCCTCGGCGCTTCGGCTTCGGGGCCGCGTTACGCGCTCGAGATCGATGCAGCCTCGGCGACGGTGATGGTCGGCTCGCAGGACGACCTGCTCACCGAGACGGTCGAGCTCATACAGCGGACGTGGGTTCAAGGCCCGCTCCCAGTTGGTGCGGTGGTTCTCGCCCAGGCGAGTGCACACGGTCGTCCGAGGCCTGTCACGCTCACCGAAACAGGTGTGCGCTACCTCGACGGCCCCGGTCGTCGTGTCGCGCCAGGTCAGACGATCGCGCTCTACACAGGCGACGAGGTCGTAGGTTCGGGCATCGCTGCGTGAGCCGCCTTGTCGGTCAGACGTCGTTCAGCGCCTGCTCGCCGGCGATCCTATGGCGAGGCCCAGCATCTCACGACCAGCGTGCTACTGGGGCTTTTGGCCTCGAACAAATGCGCTCATGACCGAACCGCTCAGCTCTGTCATGAGCGCCTCGCGATCGATGTTCTCGGGAAGGTCTTCGCCTACCGACAGCTCGGCTGCGAGACCGACGATGTCGTCGTCCTCGAACATGCGCGTGGGCTCGATGGACACGCTCTCGAATCCGGCAGACCGCAACTTCGCCTCGTATTCCTCGACGACGAGGGCACCAGCAGCGCATGCCGTCCACAGTCCGACGAGCTCCCTCGTGGGCTCAGACAGGGTGCGGCGAAGTGCAATGTCGGCGATAGCCAGCCGCCCTCCGGGCTTGAGCACCCGGAACGCCTCGCGCAACACCGCATCCTTGTCCGGGGAAAGGTTCACCACGCAGTTGGAGATCACGACGTCAACTGTCCCGTCGCCAAGCGGGATGTCCTCGATCGTGCCCTGGAGGAACTCGACATTGGTGAGGCCCGCCTCCGCCTGATTCTTCCGGGCGAGATCCAGCATCTCCGGGGTCATGTCCAGCCCGTAGGCCATGCCGGTCGGCCCGACGCGACGGGCCGACAGCAATACGTCGATCCCTCCACCTGAGCCGAGGTCCAAGACGACTTCGCCCGGCTGCAGATCGGCGAGCATGGTGGGGTTTCCGCATCCGAGCGACGCTGCGACGGCGTCGCTCGGGAGTGCGTCGGTCTCGTCCTTTTCGTAAAGAGCGCGGCTGACGACCCCGGTTGGGGTGCCGGCCTGTCCGCAGCACGCGATGCTGGTCGTTGCTCGGGCCGCACTGGCGTAGCGGTCGCGCACGGCTGCGTAGATCTGTTCCGAATCGCCTGTGGTCATGTCTAGCTCCTTTGGATGTCGTAGAGGTGAAGGCTGTGCGCCGTCTACCCGCTGGGCTGGAGGGCTGCGCGAAGCTCGGCGAGCCGTTCGCGGTTGAGCGAGTACCACACCCACTTGCCGCGCCTGTCTCCGCTCACGAGGCCGGCCTCGCTCAGGATCTTGACGTGGTGGGAGATCGTGGGCTGGCTCTTGCCGAGTGGCCCTACGAACTCACACACGCAGACCTCACCGTCCGGTGAGGCCGCGAGGATGCTCAACACCCGGAGCCGAACAGGATCCGCCAGCGCGGTGAAGCCTCGGGCGAGGTCGGCAGCCTGGGCAGCGTCCAGTGGCGAGGCCAGAACCGAAGGGCAGCACTGACCCGTTTGCTCAATCGTCGAGATCAGCTTCGTCACGATGCCTCCTATTGACAGTTGTCAATGCATCGATCATACTGGATACATCGACTCTCGTCAATGTTATTGGAGGTGCATTGTGTCCAGAATCCAGCTCGCTCTCAACGTCAGCGACATCGACGCTTCAGTGGACTTCTACTCCAAGCTGTTCGAGGTCGAGCCAGCCAAGCGTCGCCCCGGTTATGCCAACTTCGCCATCTCGGATCCCCCGCTGAAACTGGTCCTCATCGAGGACGTCAACCAGACCCCCGGGACGATCAACCAGCTTGGGGTCGAGGTGGCGAGCACCGACGAAGTGACGGCAGCGCAGGACCGTTTGGCTGCGAGCGGCTTGGGCACGACACTCGAGGAGAAGACCTCGTGCTGCTACGCGCTCCAGGACAAGGTGTGGGTCAACGGACCGGGAGGCGAGCCGTGGGAGATCTACACGGTCCTCGAAGATGTGGAGACGCCCGTCGGCAAGCTCCGCCCGAACGAGTCCGGCGAGAGCGTTTGCTGTGCCCCCCGGTCCGATCTGATTGGTGCCGCGACCGGAGCCAACCCGTGTTGCTGAGGCGTCGACATCGCCGCGCTGCGCGTTTTGGGGCCGAGTGACGAGCGACGTTGTGACCGACGCTCGGCTCGCCAAGACAGTTCCGGTCGCGCCGGTCATCGGCCGCCTGTCGTTCCTCGACCGCTTCCTGCCGGTGTGGATCATTGCCGCCATGGTTGTCGGCATCGGGCTCGGCCGGGCCATTCCGAGTCTGAACACGCACCTCAACGCGATCCAGGTGACCTCGGGCACATCGCTACCGATCTTCATCGGCCTTCTCGTGATGATGTACCCGGTGCTCGCGAAGGTCCGCTACGACAAGCTCGGCTCGGTCACCCGGGACCGAAGGATGCTCGTGACGTCGCTGGTGCTGAACTGGGTGATCGGACCGGCGGTCATGTTCGCGCTGGCCTGGTTGTTGCTGCCCGACCTGCCCACCTACCGGACCGGGCTCATCATCGTCGGCCTGGCCCGCTGCATCGCCATGGTCCTCATCTGGAACGACCTGTCGGGCGGGGACCGGGAGGCCGCTGCGGTGCTGGTGGCCATCAACTCGCTGTTCCAGGTGGTCGCGTTCGCTCTCCTCGGGTACTTCTACCTCAAGGTCTTGCCCGGTTGGCTCGGTCTCAGCACCGTCGGCCTGCACCTGTCAGTCGGCAAGATCGCCGAGACCGTGGCCATCTTCCTCGGTGTTCCCCTCGTGGCGGGGTTCCTCACCCGCACCTTCGGCGAACGAGCCCGGGGCCGGGAGTGGTACGAGACCAAGCTGCTGCCGCGCCTCGGACCGTTCGCCCTCTACGGGCTGCTCTACACCATCGTCATCCTCTTCGCCCTCCAGGGCCACACCATCACGTCGCGTCCTGCCGACGTGGCCCGGATAGCCCTGCCGCTGCTGGGCTACTTCGCCATCATGTGGTTCGGGTCTTTCGCGCTCGGCAGGGCACTCGGCCTCCCCTACGAGCGCACCGCCACCCTCGCGTTCACCGCAGCGGGCAACAACTTCGAGCTGGCGATCGCGGTCGCCATAGGCGTGTTCGGCGTCACGAGCGGCGAGGCTCTCGCCGGCGTCGTCGGTCCGCTCATCGAGGTTCCGGTCCTTGTCGCCCTGGTGTACGTGTCCTTGTGGGCCCGACGGCGCTACTACCCGGCAGAAGCTCAACCAGGGCTGGGAGGAACTACGTGACACACACAATGTCGGTCGCGGGTTCGTCGCCCGGTCTTCTCGACCACCGCGCCCCTGGTCCTCGCGCGGTCGCCCCATTCACAACAAGTCGGGAACGCCACAGTGCAGCTCCCAATGACCCCCTCGGTTCACGCCAGCCAAGAGGAGAAGGGCAATGACCGCTCGCCGGCTAACAGAGTTTCCGCATGACCAACAGCACCTCGTCCACGAGGTTTCGGAACGGCTCGCCCCAAGGTTCGCAGGGGTGTTCGGACCTGAGACCATCGAGCGGTTCGTCGTCGACTCGATGGACCAACTTCTCGCGACGGCCAAGACCACCGCGTTCCTCCCGCTGTTGACCGAACGGTTCGCACGCGAACGGCTTCAGGCGCTCGGAAAGGTGGAGGGTTCGTTGCCATCCGCCGTCCCTGCCGTCCTCTTCCTCTGCGTCCACAACGCGGGGCGCTCCCAGATGGCAGCCGGATGGATGCGTCAGCTTGCCGGCGACCGTGTCGTCGTCTACTCGGGAGGTTCCGAGCCTGCCTCGGAGATCAACGTCGCTGTCGTAGAGGCAATGGAGGAGGTCGGGATCGACATCCGCGCAGAGTTCCCGAAGCCCTGGACCGACGAGGTCGTCCGTGCCGTCGATGTGGTGATCACTATGGGATGCGGGGACGCGTGCCCGCTCTATCCCGGCAAGCGCTACGAAGACTGGGAACTCGACGATCCTCAAGGCCGCACAACTGAGTCGGTCCGTCCGATCCGAGACGAGATCAGAACGCGCGTCGAGGCGCTCTTGGCGTCGCTCACTGTTTCGGGTGACTGAGGAGCCAATGCCCGCCGCATCTTCGCCCCGCGACAACAGGCTCGTGATTGCCCAGGAGTGGATTGCCGAGGCCATGACGATGTGGTTCGTCTCCGCCATCGTCGCCGCCACGACCGTGGACGACTGCATACGGCTTTCGCGGACTTGGTCTACCGTGCTTCCGCCGTCATGCTTGTCGCCCCGGCCGCCCTAACGGCAGTGACCCGGGCGCGCGCCGCGACACCTTCTTCAAGCTCTGCCCTGTTGTACTTGGCTTGTTTGCGCTCCTGCTCCTCGTCGACAACTGGGTCCAGCGCGCCATCGAGCGCACGAGCGTTCCGCTGTCAGAACGTGGCGGTGTCGATCACGAAGCGGTACCGGACGTCACTGCCGACGACCCGGTCGTAGGCGTGGTCGATCTGATCGCCGCTGATGACCTCGATCTCGGCGCCCAGGCCATGCTCAGCACAGAAGTTCAGCATCTCCTGCGTTTCTCGGATGCCGCCGATCGACGAACCGGCGAAGCTCCGCCGGTTGTCCATCAGAGTGAAAGCCCGCATCGTGAGAGGAGCCGGCGGTGCGCCGACGTTCGCCAAAGTGCCGTTGAGACCGAGCATCGACAGGTAGGAGTCGATCGGCAGCGTCGCCGACACGGTGCTCACGATGAGGTCGAAATGTTTCCTGAGCTTCGTGAAGGTGGCATCGTCGGCGGTGGCGTAGTAGTGGTCTGCGCCCATTCTCCTGCCGTCCTCCTGCTTCGACAGGCTCTGGGAGAGCACCGAAACCTCGGCTCCCATCGCATGGGCGATCTTGACGCCCATGTGGCCGAGCCCACCGAGACCGACGATCGCGACCGACACGCCCGGTCCGGCGCCCCAGTGCCTGAGGGGTGAGAACAGGGTGATGCCGGCGCAGAGCAGCGGTGCGGCTACGTCGAGGTCGATGCCCTCGGGGATGGCGAGCACGAAGTCCTGGTCGACGACTATGTAGGTGGAGTAGCCGCCTTCGGTTGGCCGGCCGTCCTTGCCGATGCTGTTGTAGGTGGCGGTCGCCCCGTTCAAGCAGTACTGCTCCTCGCCGGCCAGGCAGTTCTCGCACTCGCGGCAGGAGTCGACCAGGCACCCGACGCCGACTCGGTCACCGACCGCGTGCTTGGTGACCCCGGTGCCTATCTCCTCGACGGTGCCGGCGATCTCGTGGCCCGGCACGAGCGGGAAGATTGCTTCTCCCCACTCCCCACGGGCGGCGTGGATGTCGGAGTGGCAGATTCCGACATATGCGATCTTGATCAGGACGTCCCCCGGGCCAAGGTCGCGACGCTGGATCGTGGTCTTGTGGAACGGGGCGTGGCGGTCCGGGGTGGCGTAGGCGGCGACATGACGCATCTGTTGATGACTCCTCGTGGTTCGAAGGCTCGGTTGGTTTGCCCCGCTCGGCGACTGTCGCGATGCGGCCCGGTCAAGGTCTGTCCCTGCTTGTTGGGCCTGCCCTCTTTTTGCTCGACGGGTGTCGTGCAGTTGGTCGCAGGGTGCTGTCTCCGCCGATCTTAGAAGGCGTCGATCAGCACGCCACTGCCGGGTGTCCATCCGCCCGAACCTTCACAGTCCCGTCCTACCATCCTTGGCGTGAGCACCGAGAGCAACGCCGCGCCTGAGGCCGTCCTGGCCCGAGTTGAAGAGCTTCGTGCGCTCATCAAGCGCTACGACGCGCAGTACTACCTCGAGAGCGCCTCTGACATACCCGACGCCGACTACGACTCCCTGAAGGACGAGCTGTTCGCGTTCGAGGACCAGTACCCTGACCTCGTCCAGGCAGGCTCACCAACCCAGACGGTGGGGATCGCTCCCTCGGCCCTGTTCGCGCCCGTCAGGCACAGCACGCCCATGATGAGCCTCGACAAGGTCACCACACTCGAGGAGATCCTCGCCTGGGGCGCCCGCCTGCAGAAGCTCTTGGCTCCCGAGGACGGCTCGCCCTTCGACTGTGAGCCGAAGATCGACGGGTTGTCGATCTCGCTCACTTATGAGCGTGGTCGTCTCACGCGCGGCGCGACACGTGGTGACGGGCGGGTGGGTGAGGACGTGACGCCGAACGTGCGCACCGTCGCCGCCATCGCGGACGAGCTCGCTCTTTCTGCGAACGAGATCCCCGAGACGCTGGAGATAAGGGGCGAGGTCTACTTCCCGGTGCCCGCGTTCGAGGAGCTGAACCGCCGGCAGGCGGAGGCCGGTCTTCGGCTCTTCTCCAATCCGCGAAACGCGGCAGCGGGTTCCCTTCGCCAGAAGGACCCAGCCGTCACTGCCGGCCGGGAGCTTGGGGCGTTCTTCTACCAGGTGGACGGGGTTACGGGCCTGCCGACGCAGTCGGGCTCTTTGGACCTGCTTCGCCGCGCCGGCCTGCCCGTCAACCCGGAGACAAGGATCGTGCCGGACCTCGAGGCGGTCTTCGCGTACTGCCGCGACCTCGAGTCGCGCCGTCACCTCCTTGGTTACGAGATCGACGGCGTGGTTGTGAAAGTGGAGGATCGAGCTCTTCATTCCCGGCTCGGGGCGACTTCTCATGCTCCCAGGTGGGCGGTCGCGTACAAGTTCCCGCCCGAGGAACAGTCCACCCGGCTCGAGGACATCCTGGTCTCGATCGGGCGCACCGGGAGGGCGACGCCGTTCGCCAAGTTGCAGCCCGTTCGCATCGCCGGGTCGGTCGTCGAGCTGGCCACCTTGCACAATGAGGACCAGGTCCGCGTGAAGGACGTCCGCCCCGGTGACACCGTCGTGGTGCGCAAGGCGGGAGATGTCATCCCCGAAGTGGTGGGCCCCGTGCTCGGTGCGCGTCTGTCCGGCTCTGAGCCGTGGAGGTTCCCGAAGACCTGTCCCAGCTGTGAGAGACCGCTCGTTCGTCTCGAGGGTGAGAGCGACACCTATTGCATCAACGCCGACTGCCCCGCACAGCGAGTCCAGCGGATCGCGCATTTCGCCTCGCGAGGCGCCATGGACATCGAGGGTCTCGGTGAGCAGCGGGTAGCCCAGCTCGTGGAGGCCGGCCTCCTGTCCGATGCCGCCGACTGCTATCACCTCCAAGCGTCGGACCTAATGGGCCTGGATGGCTTCGGTGAGCTGTCGGCGACCAACCTCGTGGCGGCCATCGACGACTCGCGCTCAAGGCCCCTCGGCAACTTGTTGACCGCGCTCGGGATCCGTCATGTCGGTGGCACCGTCGCCGCGGCTGTGGCGTCGCGCTTCGGAAGCCTCGATCGACTGATGTCGGCACCCGAGGCGGAGCTTGCGGCCGTCGAGGGTGTCGGCGCAGTGATCGCCGCCAGCCTGGTCAGGTACTTCGCCTCGGAAGAGAACAGGGCGATGATCGAGCGGCTCCGCTCGGGCGGCATCCAGTTCGAAGCTGCCACAGACCCGCAGCTGTCCCAGAGCTTGGTCGGCAAGTCCGTCGTCGTAACCGGCACGTTGCGCGGTCTCAGCCGTGAGCAAGCAGAAGCCGCCATCATCAGCCGCGGAGGCAAGTCGCCAGGATCGGTTTCCGCAAAGACGACCGCAGTCGTGGCCGGCGACAGTCCCGGGGCCGCGAAGCTGACCAAGGCGGAAGCACTCGGAGTACGCGTCCTCGACGAGCAGGAATTCGTCAAGCTCCTGGAGACCGGCGAGCTGCCATAGACGGCCGGTTGCGTGCCCTCCACCGGTCGCGGGCCACCAACCGTTACCCTTTCAGTGATCCCCATGTCGAGCGCAGTGGAACAGGTCGGCCGGGTCATCAGCGGCCGCTACCGATTACTCGCCGTCGTCGGTGCCGGTGCTTCGGCCCAGGTCTTCGCCGCCGACGACACGCGGCTTGGTCGACGCGTCGCAGTCAAGCTTCTTCACCCGGCGTTGGCAGGCGATGCCACGTTTCTCCGCAAGTTCCAGGCCGAGGCGCGATTGGCCGCCTCGCTGAACCACCGCAACGTCCTGCACGTATACGACTGGGGCGACGAGAACGGCGTTCCCTATCTTGTGTTGGAGTACCTCGGGGGCGGCAGTTTGCGGTCCTTGCTGGACACCGGTCGTCTGCTCAGCCCGCAACAGGCGGCTGCGATCGGCGCTGAGGCCGCCCACGGGCTCGCCTACGCCCACCGGCGCGGGCTCGTCCACCGTGACATCAAGCCGGCCAATCTTCTCTTCGACGACGACGGGCGCCTTTTGGTGGCCGATTTCGGCCTTGCCCGCGCGCTCGCCGAGGCGGCGATCACCGAGCCGCTCGGCGCGGTCATGGGCACGGCCCGATACGCCTCGCCCGAACAGGTGGAGGGCCGCCCCGTTGACGACCGTACCGACGTGTACTCGCTCGCGCTCACCCTGTACGAGTCGGTCACAGGGCGCGTGCCTTTCGTCGGCGACACGACGGTCGCGACTTTGATGGCGCGCGTGGGAGCAGTGCTCCCGGCGGCTCGAGAGCTCGGGCCGCTCGCGCCGGTGCTGGCGCAGGCAGCGATTTCGGAGCCCCTCGCCCGTTTGGACGCGGCCGCACTCGCATTCGAGCTCGAGACACTCCTGCTGGAGCTCGATCCTCCCGAGCCACTTCCCCTCAACAGGACCGATCTCGCGCTGCCGAGCCTGCCGCTCGGGCTCGATTTGGACCCGACCGAGCGTTTCGGACTTGTGGGCTCTTCGTCGGGAACACCGGCACTGGAGGCCCAAGCACCCGAAGTCGCTCCACCTACCCAACCCCGTGTAGGTGCTCCACCTTTGCAGAACGCCCCCGAGCGCGAGGTCGCGGCCCGAGCTGCCCGGGCGTCCACTGCGCCGCCGCCGGTTGTGTTGCCAGGTGTGCGCCGGATCACGCCCGCTCCCCAAGGCGTCCTGGCCGAGCCCCCGCGGGCCAAGCACAAGAACCGATGGCTGCCCTGGCTCCTCGTCGTGCTGGTGCTCGAACTCGCCGCCGGTGCGGCGGTCATCGCAGCGTCCCGCCTTGTGTGGAACCACGCCACCGTGCCGCGGGTGGTTGGGCTGCAGTTCACTGTCGCAGCCGCGGTCCTCCGCGACAAAGGGCTCGCTCCGGAAGTCTCCGGCGAGCAGTTCAGCCAGCGTGCCGCCCCAGGCAGGGTCATCTCCCAGTCTCCTTCCAGCGGCAAGCGCGAAAAGGCGCCGTCGATCGTGAAGATGGTGATCTCAGAAGGACCGCACCCAACCGCACTGCCCAGTCTCCAAGCCATGACCGAGTCGGCGGCGCGGTCAGCGGTCCGGCGCGCACACCTCGTGGCTGAGTTCTCCGAGCGCTACAGCGAAACTGTCGCTTCCGGAATCGTTGTGAGCTCGCGGGCTCCGGCTGGCACCAGGCTCTTCTACGGCGACACGGTCGATGTCGTGATCTCCAAGGGCCCTGAGCCTCGCCAGATACCGACCGACCTCCGAGGCGGCGTGCTGACCTCGGCGCAGGCTGACACGATGCTCACGGATCTGCACTTGAGTCCGGTGAACAGCCAGGAGTACTCGACCTCGGTCCCGCTGGGCTATGTCATCAGCACCAGACCTGCATCGGGCCAGATCGTCCCCGGCCACTCGCAGGTGCAGGTCTTGGTGTCGGCAGGACCACCTTTTGTGACCGTCCCGACGCTTTACGCTGATTCTGAGGCAGTGGCTGAGCAAACCCTCGGCTCCTTGGGTCTGCAGTGGACTCTCTACGGCCCGCCGAGCGCGAACTTTGTGCTCAGCCAACTTCCGGCGTCAGGAACCTCGGTCAGGGTCGGTACAACAGTCACCCTATACATGTACTAGCCGCATAACGCCCCGGCCGCAGGAGGACATTTTCCGCCTCCGGCGGCGGCCGAGAGAGGCTGCGCGACATCTCGTCTTGACCAGGGGCGGTGCGTGCTGCCAACGTGGCGGTGCGCGACGCGACCTAGGCGACGCGTTCTTGGAACATCGCGGTGTGCGGTTGCCAACGCGACGTCACCGCGCAGGATCAGGCGCCCCGGAAAAGGGGCGCTCGCAGTGGTTTACGAACCAAGGAAGGGCACGGTCATGGGTGCACTCGAAGGCAGGGTTGCGATCATCACCGGTGCTGGCCGCGGGATCGGTCGGCAGCACGCGCTCTTGTTCGCGGGCGAAGGCGCCAAGGTCGTGGTCAACGACCTTGGGTGCGCAGTCAACGGCTCGGGCGATGACCGGGCGGCGGCTCAGCGGGTCGTGGACGAGATCAAGCAGATGGGCGGAGAGGCAGTCGCCAACACCGACGACGTGTCGAACTGGGACGGTGGCCACCGCTTGGTGACCGCGGCCATCGAGGCTTTCGGGGACCTCCATGTGCTCGTCAACAATGCCGGGATCATCCGGGACCGGGTCCTCGTGAACATGACCGAGGAGGAGTGGGACCTCGTCATGCACGTCGACCTGAACGGCCATTTCGTTCCGACGCGCTGGGCAGCGGCCTACTGGCGGGAGCAGTCCAAGGCGGGCCGCAAGATCACAGCGGCTGTCGTGAACACTTCGTCGACTTCCGGATTGTTGGGCAACCCCGGGCAGTCGAACTACGGGACCGCAAAAGCTGGGATCGCGGCGTTCACCGTGATCGCCGCGCAGGAGCTCTCGCGTTATGGCGTAAGGGTCAACGCGATCGTGCCGGCTGCCAGGACTCGGATCACCGAGTCGACCCCCGGGCTGTCCGACATAGTGCAGCCGCCTGACTCAGGGGTGTTCGACTCCTGGGACCCCGCCAACGTGTCGCCCGTCGCCGCTTATCTCGCCAGCGATCTCTGCCCCATTACAGGGAAGGTCTTCTTCGTCCAAGGAGGCAGGGTGCAGTACTTCCAGCCGTGGACCCTCGCGACAGAGATCGACAAGGGCGAACGCTGGACGATTGACGAACTGGCTGTCGAGATGCCGCGGATCGTCGGTCACGTCTCTTCGCCCGCGGGGCCGCCCGCCACGAGGTAGCACCACAACCGCGGCGCAAAGGCCGCTCCCTATTCGGTGATCTCCCGCACGCGTGCCGCGAGCTCTTGATGGAGGGGATCGACGGGAGTGTTCTGTAAGGCGAGCAACTGGGTCATGTCCCCGTCGATTTTGATTCGTCCCGACATAAAGGCCTGCATCGCCGCTTGGGCGTCACCATCGACGAGGATCGCCTTGGCCGTCTCGTAGTCGACGGTGACGGTCAAGTCGGGTGCGTCGATGTGGCCGGTGTCGACTATGACGTCCCCGGAGCTTGTGTCTACGTGGGCTTCGATCGTGCCATCGCCGAGCGGGGACTGTGTCAGGACGAGGTTCATTCGCACACTTTGAGGCGGCGGAGTCGAGTGGGTCACGACCTCTGCGTGCAGTCGCTTGACCTCGGTCGTCCACTCGTCACTCAGGAACGGCAATTTCTCCACATCAGCTCCTCGCGTCCGGCCCATCGCTTCGCAGAGCGGACACTATCTGCTTGGGAGCATGCCCAGAGGGCCGGGTACGATGCTGATGTGACGACCCCGATCCTCGCCGGTTGCGAACCTTTCTCCGCTGCCGGCAGCTCGCTTGGCGTTCTGGTCCTTCACGGTTTCACCGGGAGCCCACAGTCGATGCGGCCGCTCGCTCGAGCGTTCGCGTTCGCCGGGTTTTCAATCGAGCTCCCGCTTCTACCTGGACACGGCACGAGTGTGGAGGACATGGTCCCGACCCGCTGGTCCGACTGGTCCAGAGCGGCCGAAGCGGCTTACAGCGAGCTGGCAGGGCGCTGCGATCGAGTCGTCGTGGCCGGCTTGTCGATGGGTGGCTCGCTCGCGATCTGGCTTGCAGAGCGGCACCCCGAGATCGCCGGTGTCATCGTGATCAACCCGCTGGTCGACCCCCCGGCTTCGAGTTTCAGGGACATGTTGCATGGGATGATCGAAGAAGGCGCCACAACCGCACCCGCCATCGGTTCCGATACCGCGATGCACGGTGTCGAATCGGCCTACGACGCCTCGCCGCTCGAACCGATGCTCTCGATGTTCGAAGGCGTCGACGAGGTCGCAGCAGGACTGGGCGATGTTCGCTGCCCGGTGCTCCTGCTGTCGAGCCGGGTCGACCACGTCGTGCCGACCGAGTCCGGCGACCTGTTGGCGGCGCGAGCAGGCGGCCCGGTCGAGCGCGTCTGGCTCGAGCGCAGTTACCACGTGGCGACGCTCGATTACGACGCCCCTGAGATCGAACGACGCGCGGTTGGCTTCGTGAACGAAGTGGGTGCACTGAAGTGAGCGAACCCGAAAGGCTGATCTCTCCCGAGGAGGTACGCCACGTGGCGCGCCTTGCCAGGCTCGCCCTCGACGACGACGAGGTCGGGCGGTACGCGGTGCAGCTGTCCGCGATCCTCGAGCATGTGGACGCTGTTCGTCGTCTCGATACCGCAGACGTCCCGCCGACGGCCCACCCGTTCCCGGTCGAGAACGTGCTCCGCTCCGACATCGAGAGACCGAGCTTGGACCGCGACTCGGTGCTCTCACAGGCGCCGGTGGCCGAGAGCGGCCGTTTCCGCGTTCCCCGGATCATGGGCGAGGCACCGTGACCGCGACCCCGGCGCCCGAGCTCGGGTCCTTGGCCGCGATCGCCGCGTGCGTCCGCACGGGCGAGCGCAGTGCCAGGGCAGTTCTCGCCACCTCGCTCGAGCGCGTCCGCGAGCTCGAAGGCGACCTGCACTGCTTCAACGAAGTGACGATCGAGGCCGCCGAGGCGGACGCCGACGCCGTCGACCGTATCGTCCGATCGGGTCTGGACCCGGGACCTCTCGCCGGCGTCCCGGTCGCGCTGAAGGACAATCTCTGCACCGTGGGGATCCCGACGACCTGTTCGTCGAAGATCCTGGCCGGATGGTTGCCCCCCTACGACGCGACGGTCGTGAGCCGGCTGCGTGATGCCGGTGCGGTCGCGATCGGCAAGACCAATCTCGACGAGTTCGCGATGGGCTCTTCGACTGAGAACTCCGCCTTCGGGCCTACCCGCAACCCCTGGGACCTCGGGCGCGTCCCGGGGGGCTCGTCGGGCGGGAGCGCCGCCGCAGTCGCGTCGGGGATCGTCCCGCTCGCGCTTGGCAGCGACACGGGCGGATCGATCCGCCAACCGGCGGCGCTGTGCGGGATCGTCGGGGTGAAGCCGACTTACGGCGTCGTTTCACGCTACGGGCTGATCGCGTTCGCGAGCTCGCTCGACCAGATTGGACCGTTCGCGACCACCGTCGCCGACGCGGCGCTCGCTCTCGAGGTGATCGCGGGGCACGACCCGATGGACTCGACGTCGCTCGACAGGCCGGCACCGAGCCTGCTCGCCACCCTCCATGACGGCGTTTCCGGCTTGCGCATCGGGGTCGTGGCCGATTTCCTCTCGGAAGAGTCCGAATGTGGCGACGCGGTCGTGTCCGCAGCCGAGGCGTTGGCGGCTGCCGGTGCAAAGGTGGACGAGGTGAGGATCCCGGAGCTGTTGCTCGGGCTGCCTGCTTACTACGTCATCGCGCCTGCTGAGGCGTCCTCGAACCTGTCGCGTTACGACGGTGTCCGCTACGGCCTGAGAGTCGATGGGCCGGACGCGGAGACGATGAACGCCCGCACGCGCGGCGAAGGATTCGGTCCTGAGGTGAAACGGCGCATCATGATGGGCACCTACGCCTTGTCGGCCGGCTACTACGACGCCTACTACGGCCAGGCCCAAAAGGCGCGCACACTTGTCATCCGCGCGTTCGAGGCGGCCTATCAGGACTTCGACGTCCTCTTGACGCCGACGACGCCTTCTGTGGCCTTCCCCTTCGGGTCCAAGGTCGACGACCCGATCGAGATGTATATGTGTGACCTGTGCAGCATCCCGTCCAGCCTGGCCGGCCACCCGGCTGCGAGCGTGCCCTTCGCGTTGAACCCCGAAGGGCTGCCGATCGGCGTGCAGGTCCTCGCCCCTGCCCTCGGAGAGGCGGTCATGATGCGGGTCGCGGCGAGCCTGGAGGCCAGCGCGCCCCGCTCGGCCCGGGGACCGGTGACGCCGTGACCGAGTACGAGACGGTCGTAGGCCTCGAGGTCCACTGTGAGCTCTCGACGACCACGAAACTGTTCTGCGGGTGTCGCAACGCTTTCGGGGACGAGCCGAACACGAACATCTGCCCGGTCTGTCTGGGCTTGCCAGGCTCGTTGCCGGTGATCAACCGGCGAGCGGTCGAACTCGCTCTCAGGATCGGTGCCGCCCTCAATTGCACCGCGCGGCGCTCGATCTTCCACCGGAAGAACTACTTCTATCCCGACATGCCGAAGGACTACCAGATAAGCCAGTACGACGAGCCCATCAACGTGGACGGGTGGCTCGAGCTGCCTGACGGGTCGCGCGTCGGCATCGAACGGGCGCACATGGAAGAGGACACCGGCAAGACGACCCACGTCGGAGGGGGCGGCCGCATCCACGAGGCCAGCTATTCGCTCGTGGACTACAACCGCGCCGGCGTGCCGCTCGTCGAGATCGTCTCCCGTCCGGACATCCGCTCGGCAGCCCAGGCGAGGGCCTATGTCGACGAGCTGCGCTCGATCCTCGTGGCCACCGGAGCCTCCGACGGCCGCATGGAGGAAGGTTCTCTGCGAGTCGACGCGAACATCTCGGTGCGCCCCGTGGTCTCGGCCGAATTCGGGACACGGTGCGAGGTGAAGAACCTGAACTCGTTGCGGTCACTGGAACGGGCCGTCGAATACGAGGTCGAACGCCAGATCGCGCTGATCGAGTCCGGAGGAAGCGTTTCCCAGGAGACCCGGCATTGGGACGAGGGGGACAGTAGTACCCATTCGATGCGCTCGAAGGAAGAGGCGAACGACTACCGCTACTTTCCCGAGCCCGACCTCACCCCGCTCGTGCCGGACGCGGCGCTGCTCGCGGCGGCTGGCGAGGGTGTCGGCGCCATGCCGGCCGAGCGCCGTCACCGACTCTCGAGCCTCCTCGGCGCCGGTTCGGATCTTGCCACTCGCACGGACGGCTCGACCGACCAGGTCGTCACCGTCGTCGACCTCGGCCTCGACGAACTGGTGCACGGTGCCGTCGCGGCCGGAGCAGATCCCCGGCTCGCGCTCGCCCGTGCCGCGAACGAGGCGGCTGCGAATCCGGACGCTGCCAGGCTGCTCGATCCGGTGGCCTTTGCCGGCCTTGTCAAGATGGAGTCGTCGGGCCGGTTGTCGGCGACGCAGTCCAAAGAAGTGCTGGCCGAGCTGATGGCCAATGGCGGTGACCCAGCGCAGATCGCCGGTCGGCTGGGCTACGAGCAGATGGACACGGCGAGCCTCGACGCGATAGTCGACGGGGTGATCGTGGCCAACCCACTGGAATGGAAGCGCTACCGCGAAGGTGATGACAAGGTCGCCCAGTTTCTCCTCGGCCAGGTCATGAAGTCCTCCAAGGGTCGTGCGAACGGCAAGCTGGTCGCGCAAGCGTTTGCCTCCCGGCGCGAAGCCTGAGGTAACACTGCTCGCGGGCAGCCACCGCTTCGCCGACGTGGCGCGCAAATGACTGGTTTCCTCGTAGCGAGATCCCTCGTCTGCCGATCCTGCCGGCGCGGTGGAGGTTTCGGGTGGCAACTTGGTCGGGCACGAGCGGCGTCATCGTCTTTGACGGACCTGCCTGTCCGAGGAGAACACCTGGTTGACCATCTCGCCTTGACGCCGTGGACCGACGGGAACGGCACGGCTTGTCGTGGCCCCATTTCGATCCTGGCCGCGCTCGGGCTCTGAACGAGCGCGCGACAGTCAATCGGCCAGATCGCGGGCCGCCAACTAGTTTGAGGAAATGACCGACAAGATCCGCTCGCTCAAGATCCACAGCCAGGACGTGACCGATGGCTTCCGGCGCGCACCGTCGAGGGCGATGCTCCGCGCTGTCGGGATGACCGATGGCGATTTCGGCAAGCCTCAGGTCGGCGTCGCCTCCACCTGGAACGAGGTGACCCCGTGCAACACGCCGCTCGCCAGGCTCGCCCAGAGGGCGAAGGACGGTGTGCGTGCCGCAGGAGGGTTCCCGTTCGAGTTCGTCACGATAGCCGTCTCCGACGGCATCGCCATGGGCCACGAGGGGATGCACGCGTCCCTCGTGAGCCGGGAGATCATCGCTGACTCGGTCGAAGCCATGATGCTCGCGGAGCGCTTCGACGCCTTCGTCGGCCTGGCAGGGTGCGACAAGTCGCTTCCCGGCATGCTCATGGCAGCCGGCCGCCTCGACCTCCCGATGGTTTTCCTCTACGGCGGAACGATCCTTCCCGGACGCTTAGGCGATCGCGCCCTGGACATCGTTTCTGTGTTCGAGGCGGTCGGTGCGTGCGCCGCGGGGACCATCGACCTCGAGCAGCTCGAGGCGATCGAGCGCAATGCGTGCCCGACCGAAGGCTCGTGTGCCGGCATGTTCACCGCCAACACCATGGCATCGGTGGCCGAGGCGCTCGGAATGGCCCTTCCGGCCGGGGCGTCCGTCCCGGCGGTCGACCGCCGGCGAGACGATCTCGCCTACGCGAGTGGCCAAGCGGTCATCGCCTTGCTCGAAAAGGGCATCCGGCCCCGCCAGATCATGACCAAGGAGGCATTCGAGAACGCGATCGCCACTGTGATGGCACTAGGTGGTTCCACCAACGCCGTGCTGCATCTGCTCGCGATCGCGAACGAGTCCCGCGTCGAGTTGCACCTCGACGACTTCTCCCGGATTGGACGCAGAGTCCCGCACCTCGCCGACATGAAGCCGCACGGTCGGTACCACATGACCGATCTCGACCGGATCGGTGGTGTTCCGGTCGTTCTCCGTGAATTGCTGCAGGAGGGCCTGCTTCACGGCGAGTGCCTGACCGTCACCGGAAAAACGATGGCAGAGAACCTGGCCGCACTCGACCCCCCCGTGCCCGACGGGTCGGTCGTCCGGCTGTTTGGCGAGCCGATACACGCCGACGGTGGGATCGCGATCCTCCGGGGGTCGCTCGCGCCTGAAGGGGCTGTCGTGAAGGTCGCAGGCATCGACGGTGACCTCGCCTTTGCGGGCCGGGCAAGGGTCTTCGACGGCGAGGGCGCCGCCATGGAGGCCATCCTCGCCGGGACCGTCACGCCGGGGACCGTCGTCGTCATCCGTTACGAAGGACCGAAGGGGGGTCCCGGGATGCGCGAGATGCTGGCCGTGACCGGGGCCATGACCGGCGCCGGCCGGGGAGGCGACTGTGCACTTGTCACGGACGGGCGCTTTTCCGGGGGCACCCAGGGATTCTGTGTTGGCCACGTTGCTCCCGAAGCGGCGGTCGGTGGTCCGATCGGGTTGGTCGAGGACGGCGATCAGATCGTCCTCGACGCGCACGGGGGCCGTCTGGACGTCGTCGTCGAGCCGGCCGAGCTCGAGCGCCGCCGCGGGCAGTGGAAGCCCCCCATCCCGCGTTATGCCACAGGAGTCCTGGCCAAGTACGCGCGACTGGTCGTGGGGGCAGAACGGGGAGCGGTCACCGAGCCATAGGTGCCGCAGGCAGCTTGTCCTGCATACGGCCTACAGGCTCACACCCGGCACGTCGGTGGTTCGCGTCCCGCCCGCGCGACCCCATCGCCACGGCCGATGTTTGCGTGCGGCGCGATGCTCTGCAACACTTATCCCGATGTCCGCAAACGACTGCCTCGTACTTATTACCTAGAGCGCGGCACCGTTTGCGGTTCTGCGCCTGCGACCTCCCCGAAGGGGAGGTCGTTTCGTTTTCTGGCACAGGCGCACTGCCAGCAGCGATCAGCCGAACACCGCATACCCACCCACAGACCCGACGAACGAGAGTGAGAGGTAGCCCCGATGGAACTCACCGGAGCGCAAGCGCTTGTGAAAAGCCTGGAAATGGAGGGGGTCGAAGTTATCTTCGGCCTTCCCGGAGGTGCGATCCTGCCCGTATACGACCCCATCCTCGACTCGCCGATCCGCCACATCCTGGTTCGACACGAGCAGGGCGCCGGGCATATGGCCGAAGGCTACGCGCAGGCAACCGGCAGGCCGGGAGTGGCGATGGTCACAAGTGGGCCTGGCGCTACCAACGTCGTGACCCCGCTCGCCGACGCCTATATGGACTCGATCCCGCTGGTGTGCGTCAGCGGCCAAGTTGCCACGAGCGCAATCGGGACCGACGCCTTCCAGGAGAGCGACACGACCGGTATCACCCTCGGGGTCACAAAGCACAACTGGCTCGTCACCGACGCCGCCGATATCCCCCAGGTCGTGCGCGAGGCATTCCACATCGCGACGACCGGTCGCCCGGGACCGGTGCTCATCGACTTCCCGAAAGACGTCGCGAACTCCACCATGGAGTGGTACTGGCCTGACGGAGTCGACCTGCCCGGCTACCAGCCGCCGTCCCACGCCGACCCGGCGGCGATACGAGCCGCCGCCGCGCTCGTTCTCGCGGCCGAACGGCCGGTGATCTACGCGGGCGGCGGCATCTTGAAGTCGAGGGCCTCCGAGGTGTTGCGCGAGCTGGTGGACCTGACCGGCATTCCCGTCGTGACGACCCTTATGGCCCGTGGCGCGTTCCCCGACAGTCATCCCCTGTCCCTCGGGATGCCCGGGATGCACGGCAACTTCACCGCTGTCACCTCCATGCAGAAGGCGGACCTCCTGCTTGCGCTCGGCAGCCGCTTTGATGACCGCGTGACCGGCAAAGTCTCGGCCTTTGCACCGGGAGCAAAGGTCGTGCACGTGGACATAGACAAGGCCGAGATCGGCAAGGTTCGCCGACCAGAGGTTGGGATCCTGGCCGACTGCCGTCTGGCGATCGAGGCGCTCGTCGAGGAGATACGGGCCTTTGGACCGATCGATCACAGCCGGCTCGCCCCCTGGATCGCGACACTGCGCCGTTGGCAGGCGGAGTTCCCCTGCACCTACGACCGCCACGAACCGGCGAGCACCGGATCGGCGGGCAGCGGCGCGAGCCGACGCCCGACGTTGAAGCCCCAGTTCGTCATCGAGACCTTGAGGGCTTTGACACCTCCGGACACGATCCTCGTCTCGGGCGTGGGCCAGCATCAGATGTGGGCTTCCCAGTACTGGTCCTTCGAGTACCCGAACACCTGGGTCAATTCGGGTGGCCTCGGGACCATGGGCTTCGCCGTGCCGGCGGCGATCGGGGCGAAGGTAGGGCGCCCCGACCGGATGGTGTGGGCGGTCGACGGCGACGGATGCTTCCAGATGACGGCGCAAGAGCTTGCCACGGCGACCGCCGAGCGCATTCCGGTCAAGATCGCGATCTTGAACAACGCCTACCTCGGGATGGTGCGGCAGTGGCAGCACATGTTCTACGAGGAGCGCTACTCCGAGGTCTACCTCTCGCCGGACCTGCCCGACTACGTCGGATGGGCCGAGTCGATGGGCTGTATCGGCCTCCGCGTGGAAAGCCCGGAGGAGGTCACACCCGCGATCGAGAAGGCAAACGAGATCGACGACCGGCCGGTGGTCATCGACTTCCGGACAGACTCGATGGAACAGGTGTTCCCGATGGTGCCTGCCGGCGCATCCAACGACGACATCGTCGTGTACCAGTCCCAGGGGACTTCTGACGCCGAGGCGCTGCAATGAGCCCCGATCAGATGGCCTATGGGCCCCGACACCGTCTTCTCTCGGTCCTTGTGGAGAACAAGGCAGGTGTGCTCGCACGCGTCGCGGGACTGTTCTCGCGGCGTGGGTACAACATCTACTCCCTCGCCGTCGCGCCGACCGACGACGAGCGCTTCTCGCGCATCTCGATCGTCGTCGACGTCGAGTCGTCGCCACTCGAGCAGGTCGTGGCACAGCTCGACAAGCTCATCAACGTCGTCGAGATCGGTGAGCTCCATCCCGACGAGGCACGCGAAGCCGAGCTGCTGCTGGTGAGCGTCTCAGCCGATGCCGGGCAGCGGTCCCAGGTGATCCAGCTCGTCGGCGTATTTTCCGGCCGCATCGTCGACGTGGGGCAGGACGCGATCACCGTCATGGTCGCGGGCACGCCCGAGTCGATCGACGACTTCGAGAACCTGATGCGGCCCTATGGGATCGCGGGACTCCAACGGACAGGTCGGATCGCGCTTCCTAAGCTGGACGAGAAGTCGGCGTCCGGGGCCGCAACTCCGGCCGCCAACATCGCCTGATAACCCGGGGCCGCAGCGTAGCGGCCACAACAGCACCGTCACGTCCAAACCAAGCAGTCCCCACGATTCGCAACGACAGGAGCGGTATGGCCAAGCTCTACTACGAGAAGGACGCGGACTCCTCCCTGGTCCGCACGCGCAAGGTGGCCATCATCGGCTACGGCTCCCAAGGCCACGCGCACGCTCTGAACCTCCACGATTCCGGCGTCGACGTGCGGGTCGGGCTGAGGGCTGGGTCGTCCTCGCGCGCCAAGGCAGAAGCGGCAGGCCTGCGGGTCGTGACCGTCTCGGAGGCCGCGGCAGATGCTGACCTCATCATGATCCTGCTGCCCGACACCGAGCAGGCGGCCGTCTACGAGGCCGAGATCGCCCCGCACCTATCGGAGGGTGACGCGGTGTTCTTCGCGCACGGTTTCAACATCCGTTTCGGCTTGATCAACCCGCCGGCGGGCGTCGACGTCGCGATGGTCGCACCGAAGGGGCCGGGCCACCTCGTGCGGCGCACCTACACCGAAGGCGGTGGAGTGCCATCACTTATCGCCGTATCGGCCGATGCTTCGGGCAAGGCGATGGCGCTCGCGCTCTCCTACGCGGATGCCCTCGGCGCGACCCGTGCCGGGGTGCTCGAGACGACATTCGCCGAGGAGACCGAGACGGACCTCTTCGGCGAGCAGGTCGTGCTCTGCGGAGGCTTGACAGCACTTGCGATGGCGGGTTTCGAGACCCTTGTCGAGGCCGGGTACCAACCCGAGTCGGCGTACTTCGAATGCCTGCACGAGCTGAAGCTGATTGTCGACCTCATGTACGAGCAGGGCATCGCGGGGATGCGGTTCTCGGTCTCGGACACCGCTGAGTACGGGGATCTGACCCGCGGGCCCCGGATCATCGACGACCGGGTCCGCGCCGAGATGAGGAAGATACTCGCCGAGATCAAGGACGGGAGCTTTGCCAGGGAATGGGTTGCGGAGGACCGCGCGGGCAGGCCGCGATTCAACGAGCTACGTGCCGCTGGCAGGAGCCACCAGATCGAGTCCGTGGGTGCCGAGCTGCGTGCGATGATGCCGTTCGTCACTGCCGGGCGCCAGCGCCTGGAAGACGTCTCAGGGGGCTAGCCGTCTCCGGTCGCGCTATGCCCCCCACGCCGGGTCCCGGCGGTTGGCTGCGGGCCGCTTACCCGATCCTCGAGTTCGACCCGGAGCGCCGAGCGCTCATCGAACCGTCGGTTCATCTGTGTGCCCCGTCGCGTGACGAGGTCGATGTTCCGCCACGCGCGGTCATGTGCTTCTTCGGTGACGTCGTCAGCGCAGTCGCGTCCGAGCGAGGGGCCCGGCAGGTGGCCCGCCTGCATTCCGAGCACGGCGTACACCCGATTTTCGAGATCGTGTATCGAGGCCAGCGGGTCGCCTTCTTCCAGCCCGGCGTGGGCGCTCCGCTGGCGGCGACCTTCTTGGAGGAAGCGATCGACTACGGCTGCCGTGCTTTTCTCGCCTGCGGAGGCGCCGGGGTGCTGGATGCCACCCTCGCGCTCGGCCATCCGGTCGTGGTGTCGGCGGCGGTTCGCGACGAGGGCACGTCGTATCACTACCTGCCCCCGTCCCGGCTGATCGAGACCGCTCCGGCGGTCGTGTCGGTGATCGAGGGGGTCCTCGGTCGCGTGGGTGTGCCGTTCACGACCGGCATCACCTGGTCGACCGACGCCGTCTATCGGGAGACCCGGGACAAGGTCTCGCTCCGGCGAGCCGAGGGGTGCATCACCGTCGAGATGGAGGCGGCCGCGCTGTTGGCGGTGGCGCGGTTCAGGGGTGTCGTGTTGGGCCAGGTCCTGTACGCGGGTGACAGCCTCGCCGGCGATTCCTGGGACCACCGGGACTGGGTGCACGCCCATGATGTGCGCGAGGCGCTGTTCTGGTTGGCCATGGACGCAGCCGTGGAGCTGCCGCTCGTGTCTTGAGTGTCAAGTGCCCACGCCCGCGGTCGATGTAATTCCCCAGGCCCTCTAACATCACAGCACGCAGACTGACACCAGTTGACGACAGAGGTGCATTGGGGTCCCGATCGGTCTTCGGGCACACCGCAGGCAGCCTCAACCAAGGAGCAGAAATGATGAGCACCTCAGGCGCCGGTGGGTCGCAACTCGACGCGCAGAGCTCTATTCGACACCGGGCCCGTGCGCGATGGCTCGCCGGAGCGCTTCTCGCGGCGAGCAGCTGCGCGGCGTGCCTGGTCCTCCCGGCCACCGCGCAGGCACAGCAACACGGCCCCGCGACGCTCGGCGCGGCGTCCGCACTGCCCGCACGGAGCTCGCTTCCCGGCACCGTTCTTTCTGCTTACTGTGCCCACTTCACTGCCGCAAAGATCTCCTCGGCCGTCGGGTCAACTGTCGTGGTCCTCGAGACCAAGGTCGAGAAGACCGCGTTCGGGACGACCTATGAGTGCATATTCATGGGCTCGGTGGGGGAGATCAACATCTCACGGGAGCCCGGCATCCCCGCCTCCCAGCTCGCCACACGGGCCAAGGCCGAGGCGAGAGTCGTAGCCGAGGCGCCCAAGGGCGTGAAGTTCACCTTCGCCCCCCTCGCGTCATTCGGCCCGACGGCGTTCAGCTGGAGCTACGAGATGAACGGTGGGAAAGCCGTCGGCGCCGCGGACAACAAGGGCACCACCGGATTCGGAGCCCTGCTCGGCGGCAGTCCGAAGACGGTCGGTGGCGCGGGCACGACCCGCATCGTCGATGACCTGTTGACGATGGACCTGGCCACCTGAGCACCGGGTCCGGGCGCGCCGACCGCGTCGTTTGGCAGGAAGTGGTCGGCGCGCTGAAGGCCGTTACGCTAAGTCAGCGCCGGCGGTTGGTACCCTTCCGCGATAGTGGGGGACACTTCGATGCAACCGGGAGGCCAGCTCGATCTGACGGTGGTGGTCCCGTACTACAACCCCGGACCGAATCTGTCCGGTCTTGTCGCGCAGGTGATCGAGGTGCTGCGTGACCGCGGGATCAGCTTCGAGATCATCGCTGTCTCTGACGGCTCGACTGACGGAAGTGATGTCGGCCTCGCTGAGCTCGGCCCGGAGGTCCAAGTCGTCCACCTGCCTGTCAACCAAGGCAAAGGCCATGCGCTGCGCGTAGGCCTCGGGCTCGGCCGAGGCAGCTATCTCGGCTTCATCGACGGCGATGGGGACATCCCGGCCCCGGTGCTGGGCGAGTTCGTCAGTTGCATCCAGATCGAGCGGCCGGACTTCGCGATCGGGAGCAAGCGACATCCCGGGTCGGTGGTCGTGTACCCGCCTCTCCGGCACTTCTACTCCTGGGGATATCAGGTCCTCACGCGGATGTTGTTCGGCTTGGATGTCACCGACACCCAGAGCGGGATCAAGCTGGCCCGCCGCGAGATCATCACCGAGCTGCTCCCGATCCTCGAGGAGGATGGCTTCACCTTCGACCTCGAGCTGCTGGCCGTCGCCCGGCGACTCGGTTACACACGCGTCGTCGAGCTGCCCGTCGAGATCCGGGAACGTTTCTCGTCCACGGTCTCTCCGAGGGCGGCTTGGCAGATGCTCGTCGATACCGTACGCCTGACCTGGCGGATCCGGATTGCACACCATTACGACCGAGCCATGGCCGTGCAGAGGAGTGCTGGCGGGCCAGCCCGGCCTCCCGAGGCGCCCCTCGCCGGCGCGCCGGACCGGATCACGCCCGAAGCCTAAGAGGCGGGCTCGAGCCTCTCCACGACCCAGTCGACGCAAGCCGTCAGGGCCTCGAGATCTGTGGGCTCGATCGCAGGAAACATTGCGATTCGGAGCTGGTTCCTCCCGAGCTTGCGGTAGGGCTCGGTGTCGACGACACCGTTCGAGCGCAGGATCGAGGCGACCTTGAGCGCGTCGAGGCTCTCGTCGAAGTCGATGGTCGCAGTGACTCGGCTCCTCTCGGCCTCATCGGCGACGAAGGGCCGTGCGAAGCTCGACCGCTCGGCCCAGCCGTAGACGATCTCCGAGGAGCGTTCCGCGCGCGACGCTGCCCACTCGAGGCCACCGTTGCCGAGGAACCAGTCCACCTGCTCGGCGAGCAGGAACAAGGTGGCCAGAGCCGGTGTGTTGTACGTCTGTTGCAGGCGGGAGTTGGCGATCGCGATCTTCAGGTCCAAGAAGGCCGGAACGAACCGTCCGGTCGCGGAGAGTCGCTCCACGCGTTCTAATGCCGCCGGGGACAACAGAGCGAGCCAGAGCCCGCCTTCGGACCCGAAGCACTTCTGCGGAGCGAAGTAGTACGCGTCGAACTCGCCGGCCTCGACTCGCAGTCCACCGGCAGCCGATGTCGCGTCAACGAGGACGAGGCCTTCCGCGGCGGTTCCGTCGTCCCGACGAGGTCGCCGCACGGCCGCCTGAACACCGGTCGAGGTCTCATTGTGGGTGAGGCAGTACGCGTCCACAGACGTTTTGGCGATCGGCCGCGGATAGGTGCCAGGCGCCGAGACGAGGACGTCGGGCTCTTCGAGGAACGGCGCCGCCCGGGTGCACTCGACGAATTTGGAGGAGAATTCGCCGAACGACAGGTGCTGGCTCCTCGCTTGGACGAGGCAGAAGGTCGCGACGTCCCAGAACGCCGTGGACCCGCCATTTCCCAGTACGACCTCGTAGCCCTCCGGCAGCCCGAAGAGGTCGGCCAGACCGGAGCGGAGATGTTCCACGACCCCTCGGACGCGCGCCTGACGGTGGCTCGTCCCCAGGTACCTCGGTGCCTCGGTCTTAAGCGCTAGCACCGACTCGCTTCGGATCTTCGACGGTCCAGACCCGAAACGGCCGTCTGCTGGTAGCAAGCGCTCGGGAATCACAAGTTCGGCCAAGGCAACCTCCAGAGAGTGTGTGGGTCGCTGGACCCGGGGACGTGCCCCGACTGCCGCGGCACCACGCGTGGCACCTGAGGAATCGCAGTGGGGTACATGTGCCAGCATATGCAGATGGCGACATCATCTCCATCTGATCGTTCGTCCGCTCCGCGCCGTGTCTCGCGTCGCGTCGGCGGCGTAGCTCCGTCCGCGACTTTGGCCATAGACGCAAAGGCCAAACAGCTGCAGTCGGAGGGAGTCGATGTCGTCGGCTTTGGAGCGGGCGAGCCGGATTTCCCGACACCTCCGGCCATAGTCGAGGCTGCTGTCGCCGCGTGCAAGGACCCGCGCAACCATCGCTACACCCCGACGGGCGGGCTTGCGGAGCTCAAAGAGGCGATCGTGTCCAAGACGGCGCGCGACTCCCGCTACGAGATCACACCCAAACAGGTCATCGTCACCAACGGCGGAAAGCACGCCATTTACAACGCGTTCGCAGCCCTGCTCGACCCTGGCGACGAAGTGCTCGTCCCGGCGCCGTACTGGACGACCTATCCCGAGGCGATCCGACTTGCAGGTGGCGTCCCCGTGGAGGTTCCGACCGGTTCGGAGAGCGGCTTCAAGGTAACTGTCGACCAGCTCCAAGACGCCGCGACGGATCGGACCAAGGTGCTGTTGTTCGTCTCGCCTTCCAACCCGACTGGCGCTGTGTATAGCAGAGAGCAGATCGCGGAGATCGGGCGTGTCGCGGTCGAGCGCGGCTGGTGGGTGCTCACCGACGAGATCTACGAGCATCTTGTCTACGAAGGCCATAGCCAGCATTCGATGCCGGTCGTGGTGCCAGAGCTCGCCGAGCGCTGCATCGTCGCCAACGGGGTCGCCAAGACCTACGCGATGACCGGTTGGCGTGTCGGATGGATGATCGGTCCGGCCGACATCGTGGAAGCTGCCACGAACCTCCAGTCGCACATGACCTCAAATGTCAACAACGTCGCACAGCGCGCCGCGATAGCAGCTTTGACCGGGGACCTCGGCGCGGTCGTTGAGATGAGGACGGCTTTCGACCGGCGCCGCCGGAACATCCACACGATGTTGTCGGACATCAAAGGCGTCTCGTGCGTCGAGCCGGAAGGGGCCTTCTACGCCTTCCCGTCCTTCGAGGGCGTCCTCGGGCGCGAGCTCAGGGGCAAGAAGCCCGGGACCACTCTCGAGCTGGCCGAGCTGGTCCTGGAAGAGGCTCGCGTCGCCTTCGTCCCCGGCGAGGCCTTCGGAGCGCCCGGCTACGGTCGCTTCTCGTACGCCCTGTCGGACGCGGACCTCGTTCGGGGCATCGAGCGAGTGGCCGAGCTCTTCTCAGAAATGGGGGACTAGTCGATGGCGAGGATCCTTGTCACCGAGTCGCTCTCGCCTCGCGGGCTCGATCTGATGGCCTCGCAGGGCCACGAGGTCGACGTGCAATTGGCGCTAACTCCCGCCGAGCTCATCGCCGCGGTGCCCGGTGCGGCCGCTCTGGTCATCCGTTCAGCGACCCGCGTCACAGCCGAAGTGCTCGCTGCGGGACGGGACCTGGTCGCGGTCGGACGCGCGGGCGTCGGGCTCGACAACGTCGACATCCCCGCGGCCACGCGTAGAGGCGTGATGGTCGTCAACGCGCCCGAGTCGAACATCCTGTCGGCCGCGGAGCACGCCGTCGCACTGTTGTTGGCGCAGGCCCGCAACATTCCACAGGCCCACGCTGCGCTCGTCGCGGGACGGTGGGAGCGGTCCAAGTGGGAGGGCGTCGAGCTGCACGGCAAGACGCTCGGGATCCTGGGCCTTGGTCATGTGGGCTCCCTCGTCGCCCAGCGTGCCGCCGCCTTCGGGATGCGGCTGATCGCGTATGACCCGTACGTGACCGCAGATCGCGCCCGTGCGATCGGCGTCGAGCTCCTCGGACTGGAAGAGCTCTTCTCAAGTGCCGATTTCGTGACCATCCACCTGCCGAAGTCGGCTGAGACGATCGGCCTGGTCGGCAAGGAGCTGCTCGCCAAGTCCAAGCCGGGCATGCGCATCGTCAATGCCGCCCGTGGCGCGATCGTGGACGAGGAGGCACTTGCAGACGCCATCTCGTCGGGGTTGGTCGCCGGTGCTGCGCTCGACGTCTTCTCCACCGAGCCGTGCACGTCCTCGCCCTTGTTCGCGCTCGACCAGGTCGTCGTCACGCCGCATCTCGGCGCGAGCACCGCTGAGGCGCAGGACAAGGCGGGCGAGCAGATAGCCGAGCAGATCGTACTGGCCCTTCGGGGCGAGCTCGTGCCCTATGCGGTCAATGTCGCCGCTCCCGGAGCCACAGAGAGCGTCCGGCAGTTCGTCGGGGTGACCGAGCGGTTGGGCCACCTGCTTGTTGCCTTGTGTGGAGCGGTGCCTGGCCACCTCGAGGTCGAGTACCAGGGCGACCTCGCAAGTGAGGACACACGGATCCTTACTTTGTGCGCGCTGAAGGGGATATTCGCGGCGGCGATCGAGGAGCCGGTCTCGTACGTGAATGTTCCCCACTTCGCCAAGGACAGGGGTCTCGAAGTGCGCGAGTCCTCGACGACGGTCGTGGGCGACTACCTCAGCCAGGTGACGCTTCGCGGTGGTGGACATACGGTCTCGGGGACTTTGGGGTGGACGGGCACCGAACGGATCGTCATGGTCGACGATCACCTCGTCGATCTCCCCTTCGACGCGAACTTGCTGATCGTGCGCAACGATGATCGTCCGGGAATGATCGGAATCGTCGGATCGGCTCTGGGTGAAGTCGGTGTCAGCATCACGAATATGGCTGTCGGCCAGACTTCGGGCGGTGGCACGGCCTTGATGGTTCTCTCGACGGACCGCCCCGTCCCCACCGAGGTGATCGGCCGCGTCCGGTCCGCGGCCGGCATTCTCGAGATCCACAGCGTCGCCGACGCCTAGTGGCGGTGCCCAACCTCAGCGCAGAGCACTTCCGCCAGGTGATGGCGCACGTGCCGACGAGCGTCGCGGTCGTGGCCGGGGTTGTCGACGGCCGCCCGAAGGGGCTGTCGGTGGGCACCTTCGTCCCGGTCTCACTCGACCCCCCATTCGTGGGCTTCTTCGTCGCGAAGACCTCGAGGAGCTGGCTGCTCATCGACACCTCGGGATCGTTCTGCGTCAGCGTGCTCGGCCAGGACCAGGCCGAGATCTCGTCGCGATTCGCCGAGAGCGAGGCTGACAAGTTCGATGGGGTCGAGTGGCACCCTGCACCGTCCGGGAACCCGGTACTTGTAGGCGCTGTGGCCTTCGTCGACTGCAGTATCGAACGGGTGGTCGAGACAGGAGACCACCTGCTCGTGCTCGGAAAGGTGCTCGTGATGGGCGTCGAGACCGGCCGAACCCCCCTTGTCCACCATCGCAGCGCCTATCGCGCGGTCGCCGAGAGCGACGAGGGGCCCGCACCTCCGACCTAGCATGCGGGCAGCGGACACGGCAAGGTTGACGGATCGGGAGCTGTGCACCACAATCACAGGTGACATGACCGACGAGCGGTTCTTCCGGGTCCTCCTCCTTACCTGACGGCGAGCGCCCCTTCGCGTTCGCCAACGCCTCCTGCGCCTCAGGCCAGGAGGTTTTTTGTTGGCCGGGCGCGGGTGAGGGCCTCGACGTGAGGAGCGGAAGAGAAGGACTCGGTTGAGCCCCGACAATGGAGCGAGCGAGCGATGAGCGACAAGGTTGTCATCTTCGACACGACACTGCGGGACGGCGAGCAGTCGCCGGGGATCTCCCTCGACCCCGGGGAGAAGCTCGAGATCGCAGAGCAGTTAGCGCGCCTCGGCGTCGACTACATCGAGGCGGGCTTCCCAGTCTCGAGCCAAGGTGAGTTCGAGGCGGTCCAGGCAATCGCCCGCACCGTGCAGGGTCCTGTGATCGCCGGGCTTTCGCGGACCCAGCTCGCTGACGTGGACCGCTGCTACGAGGCGCTGCGAGACGCGGAGCGCAGCCGCATCCACATCTTCATCTCGACGAGCCCGAGCCACATGGAGCACATGTTGAAGATGAGCGAAGACCAGGTGCTCGAGGCTGTGCGCATGGGCATAGCGAGGGCTCGTGAGCATACCGCCGACATTGAGTTCTCGCCCCAGGACGCCACCCGGACGCCGCTCGACTTCATGCTCGAGGTGCTGAGCGCGGCCATCGAGTCTGGAGCCACCACGCTGAACATCCCCGACACCGTCGGCTACGGCATCCCGTGGGACTACGGCGACCTCATCGCGCACGTACGAGACCAGGTCGCGGGCGACTACACGATCTCGACCCACTGTCACAACGACCTCGGCCTAGCCGTGGCGAACAGCCTCGCGGGAGTGCGCGCAGGGGCCCGCCAGGTTGAGGTCTCCATAAACGGCCTCGGCGAACGGGCAGGCAACGCCGCGCTCGAGGAAGTCGTCATGGCGCTCAAGATCCGCCCGGATCAGTTTCCCGGGTTGGAGACGAACGTGAGAACCAAGGAACTGGCCCGAACGAGCCGGATGGTGGCACGCCTGACGGGATATCAGGTCCAGTGGAACAAGGCGGTCGTGGGCAAGAACGCCTTTGCCCACGAGTCGGGCATCCACCAGCAAGGCGTGCTCAAGGATCGCTCGACCTACGAGATCATCGAAGCAGCCTCTGTGGGCCAGGAGGGCGGCCAGATCGTTCTCGGCAAGCACACCGGGCGGCACGCGTTCGCGGACACGCTTGCCAAGCTCGGCATCATGATCCAGGGCGACGGCCTGAACGCGGCGTTCGCTCGTTTCAAGGAACTGGCGGACCGCAAGGTGCAGCTGACCGACGCCGACCTCGAGGCGATCGTCGCAGAGGAGATCGGAACAGCCCTTGAGGAGGGATTCGTCCTCGACGTGCTCGACGTCCAGGGCGGCACGATCGGAATGCCGCGTGCCAGGGTCGTGGTCAGTCGAGACGGTCGCAAGTCCGAGGCGACCGCCGAAGGCGACGGCATGATCGACGCGACCTGCAAGGCGATCAAGCAGGCGACGGGCATCGACGCCAAGCTCACGGATTTCAACGTCTCGTCTGTCACCGGCGGCATCGACGCGCTCGGGGACGTCGTCATCCAGCTGGACTCCGACGGCGTGCGCGCATCTGGTCGTGGGCTCTCGACCGATGTTGTGGAAGCGGCCGCCCGGGCGTACATCGCGGCCACCAACCGCGTCGTCCGCGCCAAGGCGAGGGCTGTGGGCAGCGGGCTGGACGCCGTTGGCGAAACTCAGGTGACGCCTTAGAGGCTGTCTCCTAAATGTGGGCTGGTAGAGAGCGGGAAGGTCCACCGCGAGGTCGGTTGTGGCATTTAGGCTGCAACCTATGGAACGCGGCGAAGCATTCAGCAAGACGTGGCGGACGACACACGGCGACTTGA